>Tephra_p1__coassemble_532_pt1 | contig 22141 bp, 18 predicted proteins | sample Tephra_p1__metabat2_low_PE_015 | metagenome-assembled genome bin Tephra_p1
TTACAATCCTCTCAGCTGATTTGTCAACCAAGTTGTGATCGTAAGATTTCAATTTGATTCTGATTTTTTGGCTCATTTTATTTATGTATTATTTCAATAAATCTACTCTACCTTGACATTCTGTAAGAACTTCCTTAGCGATTGTCTTACCTACCTCAGCATAGTGAGAGAATGACATTGTTGAAGTTGCACGACCTGAAGTGATTGTACGCAATGATGTTACATAACCGAACATTTCTGCAAGAGGTGCTTTTGCTTTAACGATACGCGCACCGCTACGGCTTGATTCCATACCTTCTACCTGGCCACGACGCTTGTTAAGGTCAGAGATAACATCACCCATGCTTTCTTCTGGAGTAACAACCTCGATCTTCATAATTGGCTCAAGCAATACTGGACCAGCTTGCTCGCACGCTTTCTTGAATGCCTGGATAGCACAAAGCTCGAATGAAAGTTGGTCAGAGTCAACTGGGTGGAATGAACCGTCGATCAATGTAACTTTCAATTGTTCTACTGGGTAACCTGCAAGAACACCGTTCTTCATTGCTGTTTGGAAACCTTTTTGAACAGATGGAATAAATTCCTTAGGAATGTTACCACCTTTCACTTCATCAACAAATTGCAAGTTTCCTTGGAAATCTTCGTCTACTGGTTCAACGCGTACGATGATATCTGCGAATTTACCGCGACCACCAGTTTGCTTTTTGAACACTTCGCGCAATTCGCAAGACTTAGTGATAGTTTCCTTATATGTTACTTGTGGACGACCTTGGTTACATTCAACCTTGAACTCACGACGCAAACGGTCGATAATGATATCGAGGTGAAGCTCACCCATACCGCTAATAACTGTTTGACCAGTTTCTTCGTTAGTTTCAACACGGAATGTTGGGTCTTCTTCAGCAAGCTTTTGCAAACCTACGCCAAGCTTATCCAAGTCTTTTTGTGTTTTAGGTTCAACAGCGATACCGATAACTGGATCTGGGAATTCCATTGCTTCAAGAACAATTGGATGCTCTTCTGAACAAAGAGTATCACCTGTACGAATATCCTTGAATCCAACGCCTGCACCTATATCACCACAACCGATCACTTCCATCGGGTTCTGCTTGTTAGAGTGCATTTGGAAAAGACGTGAAATACGCTCTCTCTTACCTGAACGGCTATTAAATACGTAGCTACCTGCATCTACCTGACCAGAATAAACGCGGAAGAAACAAAGACGACCTACATATGGGTCTGTTGCAATCTTAAATGCCAATGCACTAAGTGGCTCTTCAAAAAGAGGTTTGCGACGCTCTTCTTTATCAGGGTCATTATAAGCGCGACCAACAACTTCACCTGCATCCAATGGGCTAGGCAAGAAAGCACAAACGTCATCAAGAAGACACTGTACACCTTTGTTCTTGAAAGAAGAACCACAAAGCATAGGAACGATACCCATAGCCAAAGTAGCCTTACGGATAACCTTGCGGATTTCGTCTTCTGTGATAGTTGAAGGATCATCGAAATATTTCATCATGAAGTCATCGTCGTATTCTGCGATTGCTTCAAGCATTTTGTCACGCATAGCAACACATTCTTCAACCATAGTTGCCGGAATCTCTTCTGCAGAGTAATCAGCACCCATAGTCTCGTCATGCCAGAAGTAAGCCTTCATAGTAATAAGGTCAACGAGACCCTTGAAAGTTTCTTCAGCACCGATAGGCAATTGGATAGCAACTGGATTAGCACCCAACACTTCACGCACTTGACGAACTACTTCAAGGAAGTTAGCACCAGAACGGTCCATTTTGTTAACGTAACCAATTCTTGGAACGTTGTACTTATCAGCCTGACGCCATACAGTTTCTGACTGTGGCTCAACACCACCAACAGCACAGAAAGTAGCAACAGCACCGTCCAATACACGGAGTGAACGTTCAACCTCAACAGTAAAGTCAACGTGTCCCGGAGTGTCAATCAAGTTGATTTTGTACTTTTGGTCTTGATACTTCCAGAATGCTGTAGTAGCAGCAGAAGTAATAGTGATACCACGTTCTTGCTCTTGAGCCATCCAGTCCATAGTTGCTGTACCATCGTGAGTTTCACCGATTTTGTGAGTCAAACCTGTATAGAAAAGGATACGCTCTGAAGTAGTTGTTTTACCGGCATCAATGTGAGCCATGATACCGATGTTTCTTGTCAAAGAAAGTTTATCGTCTATATTAGCCATTTACGTAGATATTTTCAAATTAAAATCTAAAGTGAGCAAATGCACGGTTAGCCTCAGCCATGCGGTGCATGTCTTCTTTACGTTTGAATGCTCCGCCTGTTTCATTGAAAGCGTCAACAATTTCTGCAGCGAGTTTGTCGCTCATAGTCTTGCCACCACGCTTGCGAGCGAAGTTGATTAGATTTTTCATTGAAATAGATTCCTTGCGGTCTGGGCGGATTTCTGTAGGAACTTGGAATGTAGCACCACCCACGCGACGAGATTTAACCTCAACTTGAGGAGTAATGTTTTCCAACGCTTTTTTCCAGATGTCAAGCGCTGTTTTTTCTTCGTTAGGCATTTTTGTCTTCACAGTCTCCAATGCTGAATAGAAGATAGTGTAAGCGGTATTCTTCTTACCGTCATACATCAAGTGGTTAACAAATTTAGATACACGAGTGTCGCCGAAAACTGGATCTGGCAACACGATTCTTTTTTTTGGTTTAGCCTTTCTCATTTCTGTAAAATTCGTTTTTGTTCGTTTGGTTGCTTTTAGCATCTTCAACAGCGTTCTCTAACGCCATTTACTCCGCCGAATATTTCAATCCAATAAACAAAAAACAATTGAAACTTGTTTTGTTTATCTCTGCTGTTTTAAGGTATTATTACTTTTTACCTTTTGCGGCAGCTCCCGCTTTTGGACGCTTTGCACCGTACTTAGAACGACGTTGTGTACGACCTGCTACGCCTGCTGTATCCAAAGTACCTCTTACGATGTGGTAACGTACACCTGGAAGGTCTTTCACACGACCACCGCGTACCATTACGATTGAGTGCTCTTGCAAGTTGTGGCCTTCGCCTGGGATATAAGAGTTAACCTCTTTACCGTTTGTCAATCTAACACGAGCAACTTTACGCATTGCTGAATTCGGTTTCTTTGGAGTTGTTGTGTAAACACGCACGCAAACACCACGGCGCTGTGGACAACCGTCCAACGCTGGTGACTTGCTCTTGTACTGCAATGTCTCACGTCCTTTTCTTACTAATTGCGAAATTGTAGGCATCTTAGTTCTTTTTGTTTGTAATTATATGATTTATCTCTAAAATTTTGTTTCTTCGTTGCAGCCTATTCCCCTCTCTTTGCCGTATATCACAACTGCTTGAACGCGAGAAGGCTACTTCGTGCTCAAAAAAGCGTTGCAAAGTTACGTACTTATTATATATATACCAAACTTTTATATGCTGAAAAACATATTTTTAACTCTAAAAATACATCATTTTATATTTATTTAACATTTACATTTTATTACCTCTTACATTATTTTATTGCTCAGCATAATTTAACAGACTTAGAAAAACTTACGGAATAATACTCTTCGCTTTTGAATGCTTATTCTTGCCTAATATGACAAAACTAACTACTTTTACAAAAATTTTTCGACACATTATAATTATGAACGTAATTTTATTTGACGAGAAAGGCAACTGGACTGATTTGTTGCCTCTCTCTTTTACCCGCCCTATTGCTGATATTCGCATAGGAATAATGACTATCAGGGAAAAATGGAGCCTATACCTGGCACATGACAATATATCATACAAGCCGGCAGACTATCTGTCTATCAAATTTACCAAAACCATAACTGACGACAATATGTTTATTGCGTCAAATGTTATTCCATCAAAGGCTCTTGCTGAAACTTTTCGCTCGATAGAGTATGGCTGTGCTTTATTTTCCGGAGAAAGGATAATAGCCTTTCGCGGTACTGAAGAAGATTTTGAGGCTGGCAGATTTGACACAAAAAAAGAAATTGAAGAGCCACGAATGATTAAAATGCTTTACGACATTTTCCTTATGAATGAGGAAGAAATGATCGCTGACTACAAGGAAATAACTGCCGGGCGAAAGTCTCAGCCTATTTCAAAGACCTGCACTATTGTCGGAGATACCGAACGTAATGGTATGCCTTTGATATTCATTGAAGAAGGGGCTTCAGTAGAAGGTGCATTTCTAAATACAAATTCAGGTCCTATATATATAGGTAAAGACGCAATTATCATGGAGGGAGCATGCATCCGCGGCTGCTTTGCCGCATGCGAGCACTCTCAAGTTAATATGGGTGCTAAAATCTACGGTGCAACAACTCTCGGCCCGTACTGCAAAGTTGGCGGTGAACTGAATAACGTGGTTATGTTCGGCTACAGCAACAAGGCACACGACGGCTTCCTCGGCAACGCAGTTATTGGCGAGTGGTGCAACATTGGAGCTGGAACAAATGCTTCCAACCTAAAAAATGACTATACTGAGATAAAACTTTGGAACTATCGCACCCACCGCTTCTTAAAAACTGGCTTGCAATTCTGCGGGCTTATACTTGGAGACCACTCAAAAATAGGCATAAACTGCATGCTTAACACTGCAACGGTCATTGGAGTTGGCGTAAATATTCACGGTTCCGGTTTCCCGAGAAATTTTGTCGCCTCATTTCTTGAAGGTGGAGCAGCAGGATACACCGATGTATCTGTCGCTAAATTCTTCGACATCGCCAAACGCATGATGGCCCGCCGTGACATAATACTCAGTGACACAGATAAAGAAATATTCGAATCAATCTACAGTATAGCAGACAATTACAAGTAATTACTTGAATCTTGTCCGCAACCACCGCAACGCTACCAAATAGTTATGCTTGAAATAAGAAGTCCAAGACACAGGACTTATGTGCCCTGACATAGGATCTGCAAACGCTTGTAGTGCGGTATGCTCGCCGAACTGGTCAGGATAAAGTAGAATGAGACTGTTGTTAGCAAAGTACTTCGACAACTGCGCCGGAAGGTTATCAAGAGACTTATTATAAGAAATTGAGCCACGGCGAGCGCTTACAACAACAAGCAAATGGTCATAATTGACAGCAGCGGAAAGCATCATGAAATCATCCCAACTTTCCATAAGGTTAAACTTAGCCTTATCCTTTAGCGGGAGAGTATATACTACCCTTTCTATGTAAGCCATGGTTTCTGCCGTAGCATGAAAATAAATACGGCAACCTAACGCACTGCTCATCTTTGCAAGATGTCCAATCCACTTTGTAAAACCCGCCTCATACTCAGCCTTTGGAGGAACGGCAACAACTATTCTCCTTATAGTATTGAAAGGCATAAGCATCTTAACGACAAGAACCTCGCGGTTAATCTCACTAAGCAGTGTCTCGGTAAGCCACCCGAGAAAAGAATCTATAATATTCGCCTTTCTGTGCAAACCTATAATCAACTGCGTCGCCTCTTGCTCTTTCTGTGTATGGATAATGCCTGAAGCAACGTTGATACCATACCTACTCATTGACTTTATCGACACTCCGGCAGAGGTGGCAACCTTTTCCACTTCTGAAAGAATCTGCTTGCTGTAACGTGTTCTACCACTATTGCCGTCACTTTCGTTGACAACATTCAAAGCAAAGAGATTATCAGTCAATTTCGGATTACGGATAAGCAATGCAAGGTCAACAAGCGTTTCTGCCGTTTCTTTATTGTCAACCGCAACCATAATTTTCTCCTTCTCTTTATCAACCGAATCATTCTGAAGGTAAGACTCATCAGTTGCGAGCACATTCGCCGCACGCTCAGTCACAAAAGAACTAACTATACAAGTAACCAGAATCAAAGCAATTGCTCCATTCAGGATTTCTTCGCCCAATAGATGCGACCCGTCGGGGAGGATAATATTGTAACCAACGAGAACGACTGCCAGCGTGGCTGCAGCCCTGGCTGTACTCAAGCCGAGCATTATCTGTCTCTCTATCTTCGTCATTCGGCATAGTTTTTGCGTTATCCATGCAGCAAGCCACTTTGTAATAAGAGACATGGCTATCATTATACCTGCCACTTCAAGAGCACTCAAACTGCCGAAAAACACCCTCACATTTATAAGCATCCCAACACCAATAAGGAAATACGGGACAAAGAGCGCATTTCCAACAAACTCAATATTGTGCATTAGAGGTGAAACATGCGGTATCAGGCGGTTCAGCACCAAGCCAGCGAGAAACGCTCCCAATATACCTTCCATACCCACCCACTTCATCAATCCTGCTGAAAGGAAAACGAGGGCAAGAACGAAGATGAACTGAACTACGCCATTGCTGTATTTTCTAAAAAACCAGCGGCCTAACCTTGGAAAAAAATAGATTATCAGCCCGCCGAGGACGGCAACTCGGGCAATAAGCCACAGCCACGAAAGCGAACCTGGCTCATCTCCCTTATACTGACCGCTGACAATAGCAAGAACAAAGAGCGTCAAACTGTCGGTAATGGCAGTAGCCCCAACCGACACACTGACACTACGGTGGCGGGAAACCCCATAACGCGCAACAATAGGATATGAAACCAAAGTATGTGAAGCATACATTGCCGCTATAAGCAACGCAGGCAAAGCTGTATAACCAAGAAGCCACACATTGGCAAAATAGCCCATTACCATAGGCACAATAAAACCTATAATACCGAAGGCTATTGCCTTTCCTCTGATAGACTTGAAGTTTTCCATATCCATTTCCAGACCCGCAAGGAACATTATATAGTAAAGCCCGACATTGCCAAACAGAGCAAAACTGCTGTCGCGCTCAAGCAGGTGAAAACCATGCTCACCAATGATAACACCCGCGAGAATCAACCCAATAATGTGCGGAATATTGAGTTTGCCAAGCAAAAGTGGCGCAAAAAGAATAATACACAGGACAAGGAAAAATATCCACGTCGGATCTGTTATCGGGAAGGTAATATTGAATATTTCGCTCATAGTCTATTTTTTTGCGAAGATAATGCAAATAGGCTTTTAATAAAAGGAAAATTATCTTTTTTACCTCTTTTGACTTACTGACATCCTATTTTATATAAATAAAATTTGAAAAACCTCACATAAATAGTAACTTTACAAAAAAGAAATTATGGGAAGGATATACAGCAATTTGACGGAACTCATTGGCAACACGCCTTTGGTAGAGCTGAATGCACTACGTAAAGAAAAGGGATTCAAAGCCCACATTGTAGCAAAACTCGAATCATTCAACCCGGGAGGCAGTGCAAAAGACCGCATCGCCTTTAAGATGATCGAATCGGCAGAACGCGACGGCTTGCTCAAACCTGAAGCAACAATAATCGAGCCTACAAGCGGAAATACCGGCGTGGGACTTGCATGGGTGTCTTCGGTCAAAGGTTACAAACTTATTCTAACTATGCCGGAAACGATGAGCATTGAACGCAGAAACCTTCTTAAAGCATTAGGAGCAAAACTAATCCTCACTCCAGGTTCTGAAGGCATGAAGGGAGCCATCGAAAAGGCAAACGAACTACTCAAGGACATAGAAGGCTCTTTCATGCCTCAACAATTCAATAATCCAAGCAATCCACTTGCCCATGAATTGGCTACTGCCGAAGAAATATGGAAAGATACAGACGGCAAAATTGATATTTTCGTTGCTTCCGTAGGAACAGGAGGGACACTTAGCGGTACTGCAAGAAAATTGAAGCAACACAACGAAAATATAAAAGCGGTAGCCGTAGAGCCTTCTGACTCTCCAGTTCTCCAAGGAGGTAAGGCTGGTCCACACAAAATACAAGGCATCGGAGCCGGATTTATTCCAAAAAACTATGACCATGACATTGTTGACGAGATTATTGACATAACCAACGACGAAGCAATGGAAACCGCAAGGGAACTTGCAAAGACAGAAGGCATCCTCGCAGGAATATCTTCAGGAGCAGCACTTGCTGCTGCTATCAAAGTTGCACAACGCGACGAAAATAATGGAAAGATGATAGTAGTCGTTCTACCTGATACTGGAGAAAGATACCTCTCCACAGAACTCTTCAATACAAAATAATTATTTAGACCATGCTAAAAATTCAAACCGAAAGACTAATCTTGCGACCTTGGAATATTGCTGATGCAACGGCTCTTTACAAGTATGCTAAAGACCCTGAAATAGGAGAAAACGCCGGTTGGGCTCCACACGAATCCATAGACGAAAGTAAAGAAATCATTAAGACAGTCTTCTCAAAGCCAAAGATTTACGCAATAGTTCTAAAAGGGACTGAGCAACCTATCGGGTGCGTTGGACTCATGTTCGGTGACGATACTTTTGACAAATTGCCAGAAGGCGAGGCTGAAATTGGATTCTGGTTAGGCAAACCATTTTGGGGTAAAGGAATTACAACTGAGGCAACAAAAGCAATCGTTGCTCATGCTTTCAAAATACTAAATATCCATACAATCTGGGGTAGCCATTATAATTTCAACGTACGATCTAAAAGAGTTATGGAAAAATGCGGATTTAAATTTCACCACGAAGCCGTAAGAGACAGTATTACCACTTCATTCTTGAAACTGGAGGCTTAGAAAAACTCGCATAACAGGGAAGTCAAATTACTCTATACATAAAACATCACTCAAAAGGTAAAAGCTTTTCTTTTTATCTTTTGAGTGATATTTATTACGATTTGAACCATGACGAATGTGCCAATCAAATAATTCTGAAGTACACACAATTAAAAATATTCAAATTATGAGAAGACTTCTATTTTTATTTACTCTCGCACTGGAAGTTGTTGCATTTTCATCATGCAGCGGAGAGAAAGCAAACTCTGAAAAAACTCAAGAATAAGTAGCCGCGACTGCAAAAGACACTGATTTCGACATTGACCGTCTCAAAGTGATGACAGATGCAAACAAAAAGGAAATTACAGAATAAGATGTAGAATTTCTGCTTAAGCAGGCAGAAATCCACACAGAACAAACAAAAGGCATGACCAAGGAACAAAAGCAAGACTACTTATCAAAATTAGACAAAGACAAAGCAGGTGCTGTTATGGTAATTGCATTCGCCCTTGCATCTGCCCAAAAACAGTAGCGATGACACCAGACTAACTCGATAGATACCAAGAAATGCAAAAAGAATAAAGCCTTAAAGGTACATTAAATGAAAAAAACGGAGTGCCAAAAATGGAAATTTTGACACTCCGTTTCTGATTTTTAAATTCTATAGTTTCTTACTTTTCTGTAAAGTTTACATTTCCGTTTTCAACAGACATAGAGAAACTTCTGGTAACGATATTTTGATTCTTAGCCATAAAATCATCAAACTTATCACCACCTATTGTAATATGTGTATTATTCAACCAAGTCTTTGTCTGAAGCACTACATCACTACTGTTAAAGACAACACGAGTAATCTTGTAGTCAACACCCATCTTTGCCTTTTCACCTACAACGACATCAGATTTCTTCACTCGAGACAAAATAAAGCCCCCATTACAAGGAAACTTAGTATATGAAATCAATTTCTCATAATTACCAGTAACTGGTTCCGACAAGGTTTTTCCTTCTCCATCAATATAAGTAAATGTCAAGTCACACAACCTCAACTCGTCTTCTGTAGGAGTTATTGTGACCTTATAGTTTACAGTAAGGTTATTGTTAACAGGCGGAGTTTCCGGTTCATCATCACCACCACAGGAAGCAAAAGTCACTCCCAAGAACACAGCAATAAATGCTGAAAGCAATCTTAAAGTCTTCATTTTTTTATTTTATTCTTTTATAAATGGAAATACCATATCAACATATTTTTCATCAGCAGCATCGATAAATTTCTTCGCTCTAACCACAAAATTATAGCGACCTGGCTCCAAGTAACTTATTCCTCTCAATATTACTATCGGGCACTCTTTTTGAACAAGTTCTCCTGTTTCCAGGTTTGGTTCAGTATTATAACCAACTCCTGTAGAAAGAAATAGAGATTTGCTGAATTTACGCAATTCAATAAGAGCATCAAAGCCTTCGCCTTTGGCAATATACCCATTTATTGTATTCGCAGAGACAGCAGGGAATCCATCCGCTTTCTTTTCAATGCCTAAGGCCTCTGCAACTTTACTGATATCCCAACTATGCAGTGGCTCATTCGCTGGAATGATGCACTCTTTGTCAAATTCTGAAGGATAAATCCTTACATTATCTACAACATATTGCCTGTACAAAGGATCATTTGAAGATTCTTCAGAAGCAATTACTTGCCCAAATCTCAATTCTGCATAACCTTGAGCAACTTCGGAATCAGTAAATGCGAATTTTTTATTCAGAGAGACTTCAAAAAAGCCATCCACGGCATTCTTAAAATTGAGTTCTCCTAAATGTTCTTCAAATTCACAAAATCCTCCTTTGACGCACAAACTCTCAAACAAGCCATCTGGCAAAGTAAAATCACCTGCACGCTTCTCGGCATATATCTTACCTTTTACATCAGGAAGAATAGGAGCTTTTTGCATCCTAAATACATCTTGACATCTGATATTCAGCCTCATAGCTGTTTCTGTCCCCGCGTAACCCACCACGAAGGAACCTTCTACATACGAACATCCAGAAAAATCATATTCAAATACCAGCAATGTCTTCCCTTCATAATCAACCGACGTTTTCTTGACAAAAGGCAAAACATTTGCCTTTTCTCCTTCATAGGAGATATTCATATCACTATAAACAAACTTGCTGACATCAAGAGCAACATCCTTATTTTCTTCCACAACGGCAAACTCAAACTGCCCTTTCATTGCATAAAGGTCAATCTCAGAAACCTCTGCGGTAATCTTACCAGGATTAGCAGTCGGTTCAATCGACTCTTCACTGCATGACAACGCTCCAACCGCCAGAAATGCCATTAGAACAAACACCCTACTCAGAATAATAAAATCTCTCATTCTAAAATACAATTTACTTTAAAATAAAACTAATAATCAAGCAATTGAATATGGGAACAACCAGAATTAAAGGTACAGCCCACCCTAATATTTTCGCAACAAAAATACTCTATTTTAATCAAACCACCAAAGATAGTAAATATTTAATCATTATGACAAAATGGGCACATCCGCTTTTTGTAAACAATGCAAGCAAATTCTCGTTCAATGTTAATATAATAACCAAACAGCAGTAAATACAACGGAAAGTTCCCAACTCCTTATACTGACACAAAAAGCGACATTTTAGGAACCGGGGATCTCACAAAAAAAACATCTCCAGAGTTCGCATATATCTCAAAGTTTAACAAGTGAATACTCTTTGGTCAAAACCATGTTAACATCAACAGCATGAGGTACCACTTGGCAAATTCCGACAGTCAAACAATCAATTCCGAATCCATAGATAGCCAGACAATAATCAAAAGGTCGCAATGCAACAAAAGAAGCGTTCCTACGGGCTGCAGGAACGCTTCTTACTGATATATAAGAAATAATCTTATTCTTTATTGTCGTTATGTCTTGGGCCGTTGTTGCGGCGGTCACCACGAGGACCATTGCCGTTGCCGTTTCGACGGTCTCCGCCATTACGGTTGTTACCACCACGGTCATTTCTTGGAGCTCTTGGTGCTCTTTCTTTTTCAACGTAACCTTCTGGTTTTTCCTGAAGTGCTCGCATTGATAAACGGAACTTACCAGTTTTCTTATCGATTTCGATAAGTTTAACAGTGACTTCATCTCCTTCCTTCAAGCCAGTAGCTTCCATATTATCGAATCTGTCCCAAGCGATTTCAGAGATATGAAGCAAACCGTCCTTACCAGGCATAAATTCAACGAATGCACCGAAGTCAAGAATGCTTACGATACGGCCTGTATAAGTCTCACCTTCTTCAGGTTGAGCAACAATAGCCTTAATTTTAGCCAAAGCAGCGTCGATAGAGTTCTTATTTGCAGCGGCAACTTCGATATTTCCAAAGTCTCCATCTTCTTCAATAGTAACAACTGCACCAGTCTCCTCTTGAATGCCTTGGATAATCTTTCCGCCCGGGCCGATAACAGCACCAATAAATTCCTTAGGAATAGTCATAGTAACGATTCTTGGAACGTGTGGCTTGTAGTCTTCCCTTGGAGCCGGGATTGTTTCGTTGATGATATTCAGGATGTGTAAACGTCCTTCTTTTGCCTGATTAAGGGCTTTTTCAAGAATTTCGTATGACAAACCGTCGCACTTGATATCCATTTGAGTTGCAGTGATACCGTCAGCAGTACCTGTAACCTTGAAGTCCATATCGCCAAGGTGGTCTTCATCACCAAGGATATCAGAAAGTACAGCATACTTAGAAGATTCAGAGTCAGAAATAAGACCCATAGCAATACCAGCAACCGGTTTTTTCATCTTAACACCAGCATCAAGCAAGCAAAGTGTACCGGCACAAACTGTCGCCATAGATGAAGAACCATTAGACTCGAGGATATCTGAAACGATACGGCAAGTATAAGGGAAATCATCTGGGAACATACGTTTCAACGCGCGGTGAGCAAGGTTGCCGTGACCGATTTCACGACGGCCAACACCTCGCTGAGCCTTAGCCTCACCTGTTGAGAATGGAGGGAAGTTGTAGTGAAGGAGGAATCTTTCCTTACCTTGGTTCAAAACGTCGTCAAGAATTTTCTCGTCAAGCTTTGTACCCAAAGTACAAGTAGCCAATGATTGAGTTTCACCACGAGTGAATACTGCAGATCCGTGAGGACCTGGAAGGTAATCAACCTCACACCAGATTGGGCGTATTTCAGTAGTCTTACGACCATCAAGACGGATGCCTTCGTCGAGAACGCAACGGCGCATAGCGTCTTTTTCAACGTCGTGATAGTATCTTGCAACAAGAGAAGCCTTTTCTTCTCTTTCCTCTTCTGGGATAGTTTCGAGATATTCTTCTTCTATTTTAGCAAAACTGTCTGCTCTCCAGTGCTTGTCAGCGCAACCAGCCTTAGCGACAGCATAAGCCTTATCATAGCATTTTTCGCGAACGTCCTTGCGAAGTTCTTCATCGTTAACTTCGTGGCAGTATTCGCGCTTAACGATACCCAATTCTTTAGCGAGTTCCTCTTGTGCAACACATTGTTGCTTGATAGCCTCGTGAGCAGCCTTCAAAGCCTCGAGCAATTCCATTTCAGAGACCTCGTTCATCTCACCTTCAACCATCATAATGTTGTCGTAAGTAGCACCAACCATCAATTCGATGTCTGCTCTTTCAACTTGTTCGAATGTAGGGTTGATAACAAATTCGCCATCAACACGAGCAACACGCACCTCAGAGATAGGTCCGTGGAAAGGTATGTCAGAAACGGCAATAGCAGCAGAAGCAGCAAGACCAGCAAGCGCATCTGGCATGTCAACACCGTCTGAAGAGTACATAGTAACATTAACAAAAGTGTCAGCGTGGTAGTTATCAGGGAATAACGGACGCAAAACACGGTCAACAAGGCGAGAAGTCAAGATTTCATAATCTGAAGCACGACCTTCTCTCTTTTGGAAGCCACCAGGGTAGCGACCTGCAGCAGAGAATTTTTCCTTGTATTCAACTTGCAAAGGCATAAAATCCACACCTTCACCGGCTTCCTTAGCCGAAACGACTGTTGCGAGAAGCATTGTGTTACCCATTCGCAACTCAACTGCACCATCTGCCTGCTTGGCCAACTTGCCTGTCTCTAACGTAATCTCTCTTCCATCGGCAAGTGTGATGGTCTTTTTGATTGGATTCATATTTTTTTCTACTTCTTAAAATTCGCACAAAGGTAATACAAAAAACTTATATGTTAAACTGTTAAAGAATATTTTAATTGATATTAAGAGAATTATCACAATAAATTAGACTATTCGCCATTAAAGTTATACAGATATGCAATTTTGTTATAGAATAGTCATCCATTATTCAGCAAATTATTTGATAAACGGAACAAAGATAGTACCTTTGCGTAAAAATAAATTACAATGAAAAAGTTATTGCTCTCATTAATATTACCAGTCGCACTGCTCTCTTGCGGTGACGGAAACGAGTACACACTAAGCGGAACAATCAAGGGTTCCGATTCGGAAAAATTGAGTTTGGAGCGTCCTGTAAGCGGAATGTGGTTAACCGTTGACTCTATTGAAACTGACGGCAACGGCACATTTGAAATCAGCAAAGAGGCTCCATCTCATCCAGAAGTTCTAAGGCTTGGCAGAAACGGTAAATATATATATTTCCCTGTTGACAGCATTGAAACTGTTAAAATCGAATCTGATACTATTGCATTTGACACGAACTACCGTCTAAGCGGTTCTGCTGATGCGGTTTGGATGATGCAGGTTGACAGCATTACCCGATCAATTGCAAATAAATCGGCAGATACAAGCGTTATTGAAGCAGCGAAAAAGGATCTTGCAAATAGAATTTTGCAGGACCCAGCAAGCGTCGTTGCATATTATACAGTAAATAAATTAGTGGATAACCAACCTCTATTCTCAATAACAAGCAAGGCTGACGTTAGGGTTATCGGAGCAGTTGCAAACGCATACCATACCTATAAACCTAACGACCCGAGAACGGAATTGCTTAAAGCAATGTTCTTCACAGGCCGAAAGAACACTGTTGCGCCGTCTGCTCCTAAAGACACTATATATGCAGACCAGACTCAGTATATCAACATTAATCTATTTGACAAAAACGGTAAACAGACAAAGTTGAGCGATGTTGTTGCAAAGAGAAAAGTTATTCTTCTCAACTTCACCACCTACCTTGCTGATGAGTCACCAGCATTGAATGCCGGTTTGGCAAGCCTTTACAAACAGCACGCAGCAAACGGATTTGAAATTTTCCAAGTATGTTATGATGACAATGAGTTTAACTGGAAAACAGCAGCAAAAAACCTTCCTTGGATTTCGGTTTATGACCCGCAAGGAGCAACGTCTGATTACTTGCTGAAATATAATGTTGGTTCTCTTCCGGCAATGTTTATCATCAACCGCAACGGTGAACTTTGCGAAAGAATTACCGACCTTAAGAAAATTGATTCAACAGTTGCAAAATACATGTAAGCAATTGGCATATAATAAAAAAGCGAGACCATTCGGTTTCGCTTTTTTATTGTTAATGAATTCCCAGCAATTCGATTTCGAATATCAGCGTAGAACCGCCTGGTATACCTGGTTGCGACATATTGCCGTATGCCATTTCAGAAGGTATGTAAACCTCCCATTTGTCGCCAATGCACATTTGCTGCATTGCAATAACCCAACCGGTTATAAGGTCACGCAACCGCATAGCGAGAGGTGCACCGCCACGGCTGCTATCAAATTTCTTTCCATTAATCGTTCTGCCAGTATAGTGGGCCACGATAACGCTGCGCGGATTAGGATGAACGCCATCGTTTCTTCCTTTTTTCAGCACCTTGTAACAGATACCTTTCGCCAAAGGCTTAACGCCATCTTCCTGTGATTTAGCAACAAGCCAATCACGGTTCGCCTGTATATATTCTCTTTTATTCATAATCATTTTAATTAATGCCATACTTCATAGACAGTGCCATAAAGACAACTGTTACAACAGTTATTCCTAACAAAACAATGCTCAACTTTGCAATCTTTACTTCATGACAGTACTTTTTGATTACCGGAAGCACTACAAAAGGAACTATCATGAATGGAATAATCCTCAAGACAGGGAAACTTAGAGCCCCATACTTGGGCATAAAACAGAAGAACAATATCAGCATAACGCCATAATTTGCGATATGCATTATCAAAACAATATTCTGCTTTTTGTAGGCGTTTAGCATTCTTATTAAAATCTCATATACAAATGAGAACGGCAAAATCATAACCATCAGCAGTAGCAAATCCTCTGTCAGCGTTAAAGCATCAGCCGTAAATTTGCCCATTCCGAATAGGAAATTTACAATCCAACCACTTGAGAGACCAATCAGCATGGATACGACCAAAAGTGCCGCGGGAACATAAAAAATCAGTTTTCTTGTTATGTCATAAACACCCTTAGCATCATTAAGACTAACAAGGTTATTATACTTTATAGCCATAACATTTGTTAGTTGCAAAATCAAAAACACCCCAGGAATGCTGACCAATTTGTCGGCATAGTTCATTGCTGTCAAACTTCCCTCTGAAAATTGCGAAAAAAAATACTGTGGAAGAAAAAGTGCTATGGTATATACAACATACCCCAATTGCGAATACAACCCAGGCCCCAGAACGCTTTTTACATTTGCAAAACTAACATTTAGAAAATCCCAACCAAGATGCTTCTTCATCAGATACATTACAACAACAAGATTGAAAACGCACCCTAAAATCAAGCCCATAACAATGGCAGGAAGCCCTAAATAGTCATGGAAAAGAATAAAGAAAATAACACCCAATAGGGCATTAATGGCAGTCACCATATTCGGTATGGTAAAGTACTTATAAGAAGCCATCGTTTCCGTAAGCAACTGTATTAGTAAGTTTAGGAAAATCAACGGAATACACCATCTAATAAGAGTCATGTTTTCCTCAATAACACCCTGCGGAAAAGATGATATTTCTCCCATAATCCATGAGGTATCGATTGCCATAAGCCCTACAATAGCAAGCCCAACAGCTCCGTACATGTAGAAGAACGAGTTCATAAACGCCATGGAACTACCATTACTTACATTATTCCTCAACTTGATACATTCTGGCACTAATGCAGAAGTTGTCATATTCAAGAAAAAGAAACAGACATAAAGCGTAATATTATATACATAGAAATAAATATCTGTAACCGCATTTGACCCAAAATAATACATAATCAGCCATTGCTGAACAAATGCTATTGACCTGCTCGCAACGTTGAATACTGATGACGTAAATATTCCTTTCTTATATGATTCTGCTTTAAATAATGCCATAAGAGATTTTCTGAAAAAGCCCTGCAAAGTTAAGCAAATATATTCATTACTGAAAGGTAGGTATTTTACAGTTACTGTAAAACACCTACAATTAAGTATATTTAATCACTTTATCTTACTTTAAGGTCACGATAGTTATACCAGCACCGCCAAACTGTACGTGCTCATCACGGAAAGATTTAACAGAAGGGATAACATTCAGGTACTCCCTTATTCGTTGCCGCAGAATGCCGTACCCTGTTCCATGAAGAATGCGTACCTCTTTAATGCTAAATTGATATGCATCGTCGATAAAGTAGGAAACTGCCTGTATCGCTTCGTCAGCCGACATGCCACGAACGTCGATTTCCTGCTTGAAATCCAATTGTCTCTGACGGGATTGTTCAAGGCTCGCTGCAACACCAGAAGAAGCCTTACTTACAGCAGCGGTTTCTTTTCGGATAGTGCGTTTTAACTTGGAAAGTTTGACTGTTGAACGGAAATTGCCAATTTCTACAACTGCTTCTTTCTTGTCAATCTCAACAATCTTGCCAACGGAATTACTGCCATCAATGGTTACATTATCGCCAACCGACAGTTTTTCGTCCTTCGGCTTTTCTTCAACCTTCTTCGGCTTTTTATTCTTGATTCTTGCCTTGAGTGCTTTTATCTTTTCATCTTCAACATCGCCTTCCGAAAGCCTGCTTTTAAGTTCTTCAATCTGCTTGCGGATAAGTTTTGTCTGCTCACGCTCTGCCTGGGCTTTCTTGATTTCGTGGATGGCATTCTCTATCGACGCATTACTGCCGGAAATAATTTCCTTAGCCTCTGCCTTGGCGTCATGCAGAATCTCCTTACGCTCGACAATAAGTTTCTGAATGTCATTCTCGTATTTCTCTACCAGTCGCTCAAGTTTTTTCTTTTCAAGACGGATATCCTGACGCTTGTTTTCCCAATATTTGCGGTCACGGGTAATATCCATCAAGTATTTATCCATATTTATATAGTCCGAACCGACTATCGATTCTGCATATTCAAGAATGTCTGCGGAGATGCCAATCTTCTTTGCAATCTCAATGGCAAACGAACTGCCCGGTGTTCCTACAGACAACTGAAAGAGCGGTTGCATTTTCTGGCGGTCATAAAGCATTGCTCCGTTGATAATGCCATCTGTTTCGTTAGCAAAATTCTTCAGGTTCTGATAGTGGGTAGTTATAACTCCAAATGTACGCAATTCGTTAAGTTTGCGAAGAATAGCCTGTGCTAATGCACCACCGATTTGTGGTTCTGTACCACCGCCAAACTCATCTATAAGGATAAGAGTTCTCTCATTTGCCTTTTGCATGAAAAATTTCATATTCGACAAATGCGAACTATAAGTACTCAATTCATTTTCAATAGATTGCTCATCACCTATTTCTATGAATAGGTTATCAAATATTCCAAAATGCGAATTTGCATATACAGGAGGGAGCAAGCCGCATTGCAACATATATTGAACAATGCCAACAGTTTTCAAGCAGACCGACTTGCCACCGGCATTTGGTCCGGAAATAAGTAAAATGCGGTTGTTCGGGTCAAGTTTGACATTCAGCGGAACTGTCTGCTTGCCCAATTTATTTAGCGACAAGAAAAGTACCGGATGCTTTGCATTGTACCATTCTATTTCCTGCTTTTTGGAAAGGTGTGGCATTTCTGCGCCAATTTCTTCGGCGAAAGTAGCTTTTGCTCGGATGAAATCGAAAAAGCCTATAACCTTATAGAACGCAAGTATCTCTGCAAGCGCCGGGCGAATGTAGTCAGTTATTTCGGTAAGTATTCTTATAATCTCGCGGCGAATTTCAGACTCCAATTCACGTATCTTGTTGTTTTTTTCAACAATTTCCGCAGGTTCAATAAAGAAAGTTTTTCCTGTTGCTGATTCATCATGGACAATGCCTTTTACTTGGCGTTTGTTCATCGCAGAAACAGGAATTACAAGCCTTCCGTCGCGAACAGCAGGAGTAACGTCGCTATCAACAATACCGCTACTCTTGTATCCGGCAATAACCCTATTGATTAATCCGTTGACACTGTTAACCGTTGAGTGCAGCGACGCACGCAGGTCTCGCAATGCAGGTGACGCTCCGTCTTTAACTTCACCAAAGCGGTCAATGCTTCGGTCAATCAGTGCAACGATATGTGGAAAGAGCGATAGTGATTCTGCAATTTTCCACAATTCGGGATAAGCGAGTTTACGCTCTTCATTGAAGAATTCCGCTATTTCTATAGCCGATGCTAAAGTTTTTCCGAGATGTTGCAATTCGCTTTCAGTTAGGTAAGTACCTATGATGCGAATACGCTCCAACTCTTCTCGCAAGTCATATACCGAACCATTTGGAAAGCCTTCTGCCTTCGACATAATAGTCTTATATTCATCAACTTGCAGCAACTGCGTACGTATATGGTTATAATTATTAGAAAACGCCATAGCGGAGCATTTCTCCTTACCAAGAGAATTACTGCAATGCTCGGAAACAAGGTTTCGGACTGTGCTGAAACCTATCTTACTTTCAATATTATCAGGATATATCACTATCTATTCTACAAAACCTATAAAACAACTTCTCTAATGCCGTTAGAACTGGAAGTATATAAATGGAGCAACTTCTGTACCCGCAAATTCCAGTATCAACTGAACAAGCACTGCAAAGATAATAATCTTTACAATAATATTACTGCTAATATACCGCTTTTCCACCCACTGGTATGCTTTGAGGGGTGTGAAAATCGCTATAAAAGCAAACACACAAACGCCTACCCACACGCCTCTTGTCTGCATAAAAGGCAACACCATCTCTGGCGTAAAATCAGTAAATATCCTGCCTATTAGGGAAACGGCAACAGAAGTGCTCTCTGCACGGAAGAATACCCATAGTAGGGTGACGAAGGCAAATGTTCCCAACCACGAACCAAATAGCCTGATGCCACGCAACTGCTGAACAGGGAAAAAGCGCGACTTTAATTTGTGGATAACCAATCCAAGTCCGTGCATACCACCCCAAATGATAAACTGCCAGCCAGCACCATGCCAGATACCGCCAACAAGCATAGTTATCATCAGATTGAGGTAAGTACGGAAAGAACCTTTGCGGTTGCCTCCTAACGGTATATATACATAATCGCGCAACCATGACGACAGCGAAATATGCCAGCGACGCCAGAACTCGGTAATGCTTAACGACTTGTATGGAGAGCGGAAGTTGTCGCCCAATTCAAAGCCCATTATACGGGAAATACCTATCGCAATATCTGAATAACCTGAAAAATCGCAGAATATCTGCACAGAAAAGCCCAAAACAGCCATAAGGCACTCAAAACCGCTATAAGAATCAGGCATTCCGAAAACCATATTGTTGAACTGTGCCAAATAGTCGGCAACGATTGCTTTTTTTACCAAACCAATCATTATTAGAACCATTCCGCTAAAAACGGTGCTTTCGCCAATCTTCTCCTTGTTATATATCTGTGGCAAAAAGGCTGTTGAACGGACTATAGGACCAGCAACCAGGGCAGGGAAAAATGACAGGAAGAACAAATATTCCAAAAGCGATTTCGATTGACCCGTCTTTCTTTTATAAACGTCAACAACATAACTTATAGACTGGAACGTATAGAATGAGATACCAACAGGCAGCACTAAATCAAGAGGCTGAAAATTAGTACTGAAAAGCACAGAGATATTCTCCATAAAGAAGTTGGCATATTTGAAATATCCTAACGTTCCCAGAGAAAGGAGTAACGACATTGTCAGTAATGCTCTGCGAGCGGCTTTAGAGTCAGACCTTGCAAGCCAATGCGAGATATAATAGTCAATCACCGTCCTGGCAATCAGCAGGAGGCAGAATGCCCCGCTCGACTTATAATAGAAAAACAAACTAAAGGCAATGACATATACCATCATCGTTGCCTTACGGTTTCTTAGCATACCATAAATCGGCAGAAATATCATAAACAGAACCCAAAACAGACCACTGTTGAACAACATGGGCGAGTCTGGTTCGTACGTCAAAACACTTTGCAAATAATCAATCATTTGGGGTATGTACTATCGTTTTAGTAGGAGCCTTATTTGAAATTTTCGGCGTGTCTAATTTAAACTGCGGATTAGGGCTGGTCTTATACCATGTGATAACGCTATCCATCCACTTGTAGGCAGATTGGCGCGTTGGGTGAGCGCCATCCTTCGCCCTGTCGAAATGCAAATTCTTTGACAAGAAGAACCTGTCATCACCAACAACTGAGTGAATCATATCATTGATGCCCGTATCTTCCTTCCAGTTTGGAGGACCGATCCATACAAACGGTGTAGAACCAATATCCGCAACCATTTTCTGAACATATTTTGTTCGCTTTTTCTTAATATCCTTTATGAACAGCTCGTTACCACCAAGGCATATAAACACAAAATCTGGTTTATAAGTCTTCATATATTGGGCAAGTCGCGGAGAAGTTCCCCATTTTTCGGTAGAAGAAGCATACCAGATAACGGTATAAAGTTTATGGCCATTGTGCGACGCGTAAGCAGCAAGACGGCGGCTAAGACCCTCAAGCATGGAATCACCCACAAAAAGGATAGTTTTCGGCATTGTATCCGGTTCAGCCTTAACAACAGGCTTAACTGGTTCAACAACCTCAGCAACACTGTTTATAGGCACAACAGGCTCTGCCTTAATCTCCTGGGCAAACGACATTTGCGTTAACTCACATCCAAAAATCTCCAACTTTTCCGGAATAGAAAGAATGGCAAGGATTACGAAAGAAACAGACAGAACGGCCAACAATTTCAAATATGGCATTTTCATATCTCATTATTTTACAAGGCACAAAAGTACAAAATAAACTTATTAATAGGAAATATTTGCTTGCATAAGCATTAAAACTTCAATAAATAAATTATTATTAAATCAGTAATAACCTGTGACTTCAAACAACTATTCATTAGTGCCACATAAATCTAAGAATAGAAAAGGAACTCATAGAGGAGGTCGGAAATAATGAAGAAATGAGCCGTGCCAGAGGCAAAACACTCAAAAAATAAGGACTCATATAAATTATATAAGCCTTATAAAACAAAAAAATCAGCTACGATTTATTTTGTAACTACTTGATTATCTATTTGTGGTCCTACTTGTTGTGGTCCTACTTGGGCTTGAACCAAAGACTCCCTGCAAAATATAGACACGGTGAGTCTGGTGCTCAACTACACTACTAATT
>Tephra_p1__coassemble_746_pt1 | contig 16950 bp, 14 predicted proteins | sample Tephra_p1__metabat2_low_PE_015 | metagenome-assembled genome bin Tephra_p1
AGCATAATCTCTCTATTTATTATTTTAATCGGTCTAATTATTAAATCGGTTTAGAGAGGTTCTGTTTTTTAGATTTGTAAAGTTACGAACAAGAACCTTTCAATTATGAAAGGTTCTTTTATTTTAAATGCGATGGCTGACAAATTATGGTTTTTTGACACCACTTTACGCGATGGCGAACAAGTTCCTGGTTGTCAATTGAATACAGTAGAAAAAATTCAAGTTGCAAGAGCGCTTGAAACATTAGGAGTTGATGTTATAGAAGCTGGATTCCCTGTTTCTAGTCCCGGAGATTACAATTCTGTAATTGAAATCTCTAAAGCTGTTACATGGCCCTGTATATGTGCATTGACTCGTGCCGTTCAAAAAGATATTGATATTGCAGTTGATTCATTAAGATACGCCAAACATAAGCGGATTCATACAGGTATCGGCACTTCTGATTCTCACATTAAATATAAATTCAATTCAAATAGAGAAACAATTATTGAGCGAGCTGTAATGGCTGTTAAATATGCAAGAAAATATGTTGAAGAAGTTGAATTTTATGCTGAAGATGCCGGCAGAACTGATAATGAATATCTTGCACGAGTTGTAGAAGCCGTTATCAAAGCAGGAGCGAAAGTTATTAATATTCCAGACACAACAGGCTATTGTTTGCCTTATGAATATGGGGCTAAAATAAAATATTTGTTTGAACATGTTGACGGAATAGACAAAGCAATAATTTCCACACATTGCCACAACGATCTTGGTATGGCTACGGCAAATACAATAAGTGGAATTCTTAATGGTGCTCGACAAGTTGAAGTAACAATTAATGGTGTCGGAGAGAGAGCCGGAAATACTTCTCTTGAAGAAATTGCTATGATTATTAAATGCCATAATGATATTGATATAGAAAGCAATATCAACACCCAAAAGATCTATCCAACAAGCCGCCTTGTTTCAAATCTAATGAATATGCCAGTTCAACCAAATAAGGCTATTGTTGGCAAAAATGCTTTTGCACATTCTTCTGGGATTCATCAAGACGGAGTTTTGAAGAATGTTCAAACATACGAGATTATAAATCCGCAAGATGTTGGCATAGAAGATAATTCAATAGTTCTAACTGCAAGAAGTGGAAGAGCGGCTTTAAAAAGCAGACTCAATCTTTTAGGCATAAATAATGTCGATACAGAGTTGCTTGATAAGATATATGAAAAATTCTTGAATCTTGCAGACAAGAAAAAGGAAATTAATGATGATGACATTCTCCTTCTCGCGGGAGCAGACAGAACTTCAAGCTACCGAATAAAACTGGAATATTTACAAGTAACCAGTGGCGTAGGAGTCCGCCCTGTTGCAAGTTTAGGAATTATTATCAGCGGTGAGCGTTTTGAAGCAGCATCAACTGGCAATGGTCCTGTTGACGCTGCAATAAATGCACTTAAACAAATTATAAAACGCCAAATAGTAATTAAAGAATTTACTATTCAGGCAATTAGTAAAGGTAGTGATGACATGGGAAAAGTTCACATGCAAGTGGATTACAATGGTCATATTTACTATGGTTTTGGAGCAAATACTGATATTATTGCCGCTTCAGTCGAAGCTTATATAGATTGTATAAACAAATTTAAATTATAATTTAATGAATACTCTTTTTGACAAAATTTGGGATAGTCATATTGTGCAAATGATAGCAGACGGTCCCACTCAATTATATATAGACAGACTTTACTGCCACGAGGTTACAAGCCCGCAAGCATTTGACGGTTTACGCCAACGCGGAATAAAGTGTCTAAGGCCAGATAAAATTTTCTGTATGCCTGACCATAATACACCTACGAAGAATCAAGAAAAGCCAATTTCAGATCCTGTTTCTAAAGCACAGGTTGATACTTTGGCAAAAAATGCCGAAGAATTTGGACTTAATCATTTCGGTATGATGAATAAGAAAAATGGAATCATACATGTTGTTGGACCTGAAAGAGGTTTAACGTTGCCTGGTATGACAATAGTTTGTGGAGACTCTCATACATCAACTCACGGAGCATTGGGTGCCGTTGCATTCGGTATTGGAACAAGCGAAGTTGAAATGGTCTTAGCTTCTGAATGCATATTGCAAACAAAACCTAAGACAATGAGAATATCTGTGGAGGGTAACCTTAGCAGGGGTGTTACAGCAAAAGACCTCGCACTCTATATGATGTCAAAAATAACGACCAGTGGAGCGACGGGCTATTTCATTGAATATGCAGGTTCAACTATAAGTAGCCTATCTATGGAAGGACGCCTTACTTTGTGCAACCTTTCAATTGAAATGGGGGCAAGAGGCGGTATGATTGCTCCAGACGAAACGACGTTCAACTACATAAAAGGGCGTGAATATGCTCCAAAAGGTGAAGATTGGGACAAGGCTCTTGAATATTGGAAAACACTAAAAAGTGACCATGATGCAGTTTTCGATAAAGAAATACGCTTCAACGCTGAAGATATTGAACCAATGATAACATATGGAACAAATCCTGGAATGGGAATTGGCATAACTCAATACATACCAACAATAGAAGAAATGAGCGAAACAGAAAAGGCCTCATTCTTAAAATCAATGGATTATATGGGTTTTAAACCTAGTGAAAAGATAATTGGCAAAAAAGTTGATTATATATTTTTAGGAGCATGCACCAATGGGAGAATTGAAGATTTCAGAGCATTTGCCTCTTTGGTAAAAGGACATAAAAAGGCAGAAGGTATAACAGCATGGCTTGTCCCTGGTTCTTGGATGGTAGTTGAGCAAATTAAATCAGAAGGGATAGACAAAGTTTTGGAGGAAGCTGGTTTTGAATTACGCCAGCCTGGTTGCTCTGCATGCCTTGCAATGAATGATGACAAAGTTCCTGCTGGAAAATATGCTATTTCAACAAGCAACCGAAACTTTGAAGGTCGCCAAGGGCCTGGCTCAAGAACTCTTTTAGCAAGTCCGCTAACAGCCGCTGCTGCTGCAATTACTGGCAAAATTACTGATCCTCGCAACCTTTTATAACATAAAAATCATGAAGCAAAAATTTGACATAATAAAAAGCACATGTGTGCCCTTGCCTTTAGAGAATATCGACACTGACCAAATAATACCAGCTCGATTCCTTAAAGCAACAACGCGTTCTGGTTTTGGTGACAACCTTTTCAGAGACTGGAGATATGATAAAGAAGGAAACAAAATTGATTCATTTGTGCTTAACGATCCTAAATATTATGGTGAAATACTTATTGCTGGCAAAAATTTCGGCTCTGGTTCAAGTCGAGAACATGCAGCGTGGGCCATTGCCGACTATGGGTTCCGTGTTGTTGTTTCTAGTTTCTTTGCTGATATTCATAAAAATAATGAATTGAACAATTTCGTATTGCCAGTTGTAGTAACAGATGAGTTCTTGAAGGAATTGTTCGACTCTGTTTTCGAAAATCCGAAAACAGAAGTAATAGTAGATTTACCTAACCAAACAATCACTAATGGAGCAACAGGAAAATCTCAACATTTTGAAATCAATGCCTATAAGAAGCATTGCCTAATTAATGGTCTTGATGACATCGATTTCCTTCTTTCAACAAAAAAAGATATTGAAAACTACGAAAGCCAACACAAATAAAAACAAATGAGGCATTCTTTGATAGAAATAATGGATACGACTCTCCGTGACGGAGAGCAAACTACTGGAGTAAGTTTTACCCGAAGCGAAAAACTAAGTATCTTCAAACTTCTCGTTGAAGAACTGAATATTCCAAGAGTAGAAGTTGCTTCTGCAAGAGTTTCAAGTGGAGAATTTGAAACAGTAAAGAAAATATGTGACTGGGCAAAGACAAACGGTCATCTTGATAAAGTAGAAGTTTTGGGGTTTATAGACGGTGGCGTTTCTAACGACTGGGTTGTTTCTGCTGGTGCAAAATGCATTAATATACTTTGCAAAGGCAGTGAAAGACACTGCCGTATGCAACTTGGGAAAACGCCAAGAGAACATATTATGGATACAATAACGATGGTTAGAGATGCTCGTTCCAAAGGTCTTAGAGTTAATATATACCTCGAAGACTGGTCAAATGGAATGAAAGACTCACCAGATTATGTAATGTATCTTATGGATAGAATACGCAAGGAGGAAATTGAGAGGTTTATGCTTCCCGATACACTTGGAATCCTTGATCCATACGACACTTTTGACTTTGTTAAACGGATGGTAAAGACCTATCCGGAACTACGCTTTGATTTCCATGCTCATAACGACTACGATTTGGCAATTTCAAACCTGTTCGCAGCACTAAAGGTTGGAGCGTCTGGTGTTCATTGCACTATTAATGGACTTGGCGAGAGAGCAGGAAATGCTTCACTTTCAAGTTCAATTGCAGTTATCCATGATATGCTCAAATTACAGACAGGAATTGATGAAACTAAAATCAACAGAGTTAGTGGAATTATAGAATCATATTCAGGAGTTGCCATACCTCCCAACAAGCCAATTATTGGAGACTATGTTTTTACACAATGTGCTGGAGTTCATGCAGACGGCGACACAAAAGACAATTTATATTCATCAACCCTTGCCCCGGAAAGATTTGGTAGGACGAGAGAGTATGCTCTTGGCAAACTTTCAGGCAAGGCAAATATTAGAAAAAACCTTGAAGCTCTTGGACTTGAACTCAGTGAGGATAAAATTCAAAAAGTCACTCAGAGAATCATCGAATTAGGTGATAAAAAGGAAATTGTCACACAAGAGGATTTACCTTTTATCGTTGCTGATGTCGTAAAACACGGTAATAGAGAGGATAAGATTAAATTGATTAATTATCAATTATCACTAACACGCGGTCTTCGCCCTACTGCCATTGTAAAAGTAGAAATCAACGGTAAGGAATATATGGAAAGTTCCGTTGGTGACGGTCAATACGATGCATTTATGAAAGCCTTGAGAAAAATTTATAAAGGGCAAAGACGTAAAGAGTTTCCTTTGCTTACCAACTATATGGTAAATATACCTCGAGGTGGAAAGACAGATGCTCTTGTTCAAACAACTATTCACTGGAAATATCGCGATCATCTACTTAAAACTATAGGTCTTGATGCAGACCAAGCAGAATCAGCGATTAAGGCAACGCTAAAAATGCTTAACATTATTGAAGAATATAATTAAAAACATACGTCATGAAATTAAAAATTGCAGTATTGCCAGGCGACGGCATAGGTCCTGAAATTATGGATGTTGCAGTAAACGTAATTAAAGCAGTTTGCAAAAAGTACAATCACGAGCTTCATTACCAAACTGCTCTTGTTGGTGCGTGTGCCATTGATGCTACGGGTTCTCCATATCCAGAGGAAACACATCAACTGTGTATGGCTTCTGATGCCGTTTTATTCGGGGCTATCGGTTCTCCTAAATATGACAATGACCCGTCTGCTAAAATTAGGCCAGAACAAGGTCTCCTCGCTATGAGAAAGAAATTAGGCTTGTTTGCAAACATAAGACCTATAACGACCTTTAAAAATCTTATTCATAAATCGCCACTTAGGTCTGAATTAGTTGATGGAGCTGACTTTATTTGCATACGTGAATTAACTGGCGGACTTTATTTCGGTCGTCCACAAGGACGCAGTGAAGATGGAAGTACTGCCTATGACACTTGCATTTACAGTCGCTTCGAAATCGAAAGAATAGTTCGTCTTGCATATCAATATGCAGAAAAGAGAAAGAAAAAAGTAACTGTTGTTGATAAGGCGAACATCCTTGCAACATCACGACTATGGAGACAAGTTGCAAAAGAAATATCAGCAGATTTTCCAGATGTGACAACTGAATACTTATATGTTGACAACGCGGCGATGAGAATGATACAATGGCCTAAAGATTTCGACGTTATTGTCACTGAAAATATGTTTGGAGATATATTGACAGATGAAAGCTCGGTTATCACAGGTTCTCTCGGTATGCTTCCTTCTGCTTCAATTGGCACACATACTTCAGTCTTTGAGCCAATACACGGCTCATACCCCCAAGCAGCAGGTCGAAATATTGCAAACCCTCTTGCAACAGTGCTGTCTGCAGCAATGATGCTTGAGTATTCTTTCGGGATGACAGAAGAAGCAAATCTGATTAGAGAAGCTGTTAACGCTTCAATGGAAGCAGAAATTGTTACTGAAGACATTGCTCAGAAAGGTGCTAAATCTTATGGTACTAATCAAGTTGGCAATTGGCTTGTCAACTATATAAATCAATATTAGTCATTTATAAAAGAAATAATCAAACCCAAACATAATTTTCAGTATTATGTTTGGGTTTGATTATTTCTACTTAACCGATATTTATGTAAAACGCAATGAGTCTTTGTAATCTATTTTACAGTACTCTACTGAATATCATATCAATCATTCAAATGAGTAGGAATAACTATCATGGCAATATCTGTATGAAAAAACAATTTATGTGCTATGCTTGGATTGAATAAACGCATAAAGATATTTCGTTTTTTATTAGGAAGCACAAGCAGTTTTGTTTTCTTCTCTTTTAAATACTTATCGAACTCATCAAGAAAAGTGTTTTCATCAAATAATCTTTCCTCAAATGTACAATAGGGGTATTCTGAATTACAATACCGACAAAAAGCATCAATTCTCTCAATTACAAATTTTTCTCTTTTCCCTTTTATATGAACTAGCGACACATTGCAATCAACAGTATCAAATCTGCTGAAGAACATCTTAAATGTTTCAACATCAGACTGGTCAAGGTTACAATAAATCGCTATATTCTTTACAGGCACAACCTCAGTAGGATTGATACCGTTAGGGATTATCATCATTGGAACTTCTGCTGAATCAATAACTTCAGCAGTAACACTTCCTATTAAGTCTTCATCTTTCTGGTGTGTTCCTCTAGTACCCATAACAATAATTGCTGGCATATTTTTATTGGAATATTCAGCAATTACATCTTCCGGAATTCCCTCTTCAACTACTACTTCAAATTTTACATCAGGAAATGCTCCATTAGCGATCTGTTCCCGAATCTCATTTTCAAGAACTGCCATTTGCTTATACGCTATATCTTTTTTTTCGGTACTTCTTTCCTTTCTAATCCTTTCAGAGAAAATTTTTATACCAGGAGGCAAGGTTTCTGAATAAGACTCACTTATATATGAATGAAGAATACAAACATTCAAATTATGTCGGTAAGCATATCTAAATGCTGCATCACATGCAATCAACGAATAATTCGAGAAATCAACAGGAACTAGAACATTTTTGCATTTGTTTCCTTTTGTTTCCGAACTGTCGAAAGATATAACATTATTAATAGCATTTACTGCCTCAATATAGTTGTCTTCATTCACTTTTAAGGAATAATAATTACGGCACAGATGCTCTTGACCTTCTATTGGTTCAATAAAAGCATCTATGCCGTCTTTACATAGAATATTCTTAAGAATTACGGCATTTTGTTCAGAAAGCAATATCAACTCTCTTTTTTGTCCAGACATAATTCTTAAATTCTATTTTACTGATTTTGTTCTTTGAGTATCTCTATTGCCATGTCGTAAATCAAAGTATCATCCAAAACAACAATACCACCTTCAGGACCTGGCTCTATATGCAAACCGCAATTCTTTCCGAATGCATAGTTTGTACCCCCAAAGTAATTTCTAACTGTTTGAACATTTACATTTAGACGGTCTGCAATCTTATGCATTGAACCGTCTGGCAAACTGTCTTTGATTCGACGAAGCTCATTAAAAGAAATCGTTTTTGACATAGTGGTATAAATTTTAAGTTTAAAATTTCATTTTATTTATTGCTAAATTAGTATTGTTTTATTACAAAAGCAAATTTACCAGCAAAAATTTATTATGCTTTACAACACAATTTTAATAACATGGTCAATTGTAACCATATAGCAATATAATAAATAAATCGGGCAACAGAAAATTCCCATTGCCCGATTTATTTATTATCCTTGATGTGCTGGTCGTAGCAAATCATTTACAGTCTTAACAGGGTTAAAGGTTTCAATAGGAACTTCCACAAACACTGTATTCCAGTCACTCATCGCTCCATTCCACAAACCTGGCAATTCCAATGCTTTTATTTCATGCCCAGATTTAGATTTCTCTGAAATGAAACCTGTATTTTTATCAACAAACTTAGGCAAATCAAACTTATCTCCTTTATAGTCTGTGATATAACATACCAAATCAACAGGATTAAAGTGTGTTGCTCCTTTCATTAGCCCAACAGATTTTTCATCACTCATATCTATCTGTGAACTTTCAAGAATTTGAAGTGAAGTTGTTCCATCGTGATTGTATGCAATATAAGGACCTCCTCCTGGTTCTCCTTCATTCTTCACAACTCCGCATACTCTGATTGGTCTATTTAATTTGCTTCTAAGATATATTGCCAATTCTGAATCTTCAAGCATCTTTGTCTCCTCATTTCTAACAAATAAAACACGTTGAACAAACTGTACGATTTCTCGTAATTCATCCATTGTATAATTGCCACTTTCCAGTAATGCCATATATTCAGAAATTTTCTTTTGAATATCTACCAGAACTCCGCCAATAACCTTTTTATACAAAATAGTTGTTTCTCTTAATGTTTTTGGCACAACATTATCTATATTCTTGATGAAAACGATGTCTGACTGAATATCATTAAGATTTTCGATCAAAGCGCCATGTCCACCGGGTCTGAATAATAATTTTCCATTTTCTCTGAACGGAGTATTATCCTTATTTACGGCAATTGTATCTGTTGATGCTTTTTGCTCTGACATTGAAACCTCATATTCAACTCCATATTTAGTTGACATCTCTGGAATAACTCTTCCCATTTCTTTTTCGAATAAAGTCTTATGCTCTCCCGAAACTGTAAAATGTACCCTTACCCTACCATCTTTATTACACGCATACTGGGCACCTTCTTCCAATTGTTCTGCCAATGCCGTATGAATATCACCTTCCACTTTATGAAATTCAAGCAACGCCTTAGGCAAATAGCCATAATTCATTCCATCCTTGTCAAGCAATGCTGAAACCACTGCTTTATATTTGCCATCAGCAATCATCGAATCAATGCATTTGCCATATTTTTTCTCAACGACAGTATCCAAATCAGCATAGAACGCAAATTTATGGATATTGTCAAAGAAATTTTTCATGAATGAATCAGCAGGCTCTTCACTCTCTCCTTCAACAAAAGAGAACAAATTTTTAAACATACGGCTTGCCGCACCAGAAGCAGGTACAAACTTTAGGATATTTCCTGTTCCTAATAGATACTCATCCCATACTTTCACATAGCGGTCACGTTCGCTTTCTGACACTCTAATAATTCCGTTGTTTATAGTTGCAGCGGAAACCAGCTTTAAGAATGGAAATCCTTTTTTAAAGGATTCAAGCTGATTTTCAATCTGCTCAACGGAAACTTTACGTTGTTTGAACAACTCCAAATCTTGATCTGTGAACATATTTTATGTTAGGTTTTATAATTCAATACCCAAACTTAATAATTTTTCTTGAAACTTTGAAGTTTTATCAAGAAAAAATGATATATTTGAACTAATTTATATAGAGAGCATACAATGGAAGAAAACTATTATACTATAGAAGAGGCTAAATTCGTTAATAATACATTCAAGGAATTGATGAAAATATTTAAAGACGAAGTTTCTTCATCAGCTCGAAAACGATTAAAGAATATTATTGAGGAAGGCATAAAACAAGGACATGCCAATAGAGACAAATATGGCATCAACCCAATAGTCAGGCATTTTAACACTGCACGATTAGTAACCGAATATTTCTACCCCGATAAGAATATGGTTATTGCCGTACTGTTATATCAGTTTTGCAAATCAGAATATATAACGCCCGAAAATGTAGAGGAAGAATTTGGAAACGACATCTTTTCATTAGTAAATGGTCTTCTTAAAGTGTCACAACTTTATAAAAAGCAAACTGCCCTAAGAAATGAAAATTTCAGCAAGCTAATGATGGCTTTTGCTGAAAATATCCGCGTTATTATCATCATGATTATTGACAGGCTCGGACTAATGAAGATGATTAACCACCACCCTAATCAAAAGTTTGTTTACGATGTTGCTAGTGAAGTGCTTTATCTATATGCTCCACTGGCCCACAGACTTGGTTTATATAAAATTAAGTCAGAGTTGGAAGACATGTCTCTTAAATATACAAACCGAGATATTTATGACAAAATAGCGAAGAAACTAAACGAAACAAAGGCTGAACGCGAAGCATACATTGCAAACATCATTGACCCAGTTGAGAGGAAATTAACTGAGGCAGGACTTAACTTTAAAATTAAAGGCCGAACAAAAAGTATCTACTCAATATGGAATAAGATGCGTAAGCAAAACGCCAAAGTTGAAGAGATATTTGATCTGTTTGCCATTAGAATCATAATAGATACACCTCTTAAAAATGAAAAAAGTGACTGTTGGTCCGCCTTTGCAATCGTTACTAATATTTATAGTCCAAATCCGGCACGCACTAAAGACTGGATTTCCATCCCAAAATCAAACGGTTATGAGTCACTGCATACAACTGTTTACGGGCCTGACAACAAATGGGTAGAAATACAAATCCGCACCCAAAGGATGGATGAGATTGCAGAGAAAGGTCTTGCTGCTCACTGGAAATACAAAGGCATTAAAAGCGAAGAAGGTCTTGACAATTGGATGGCTAATGTTCGGGATCTCCTTGAAACTTCTGGAAGTGACACTTCTGAACTCATGAAGAAAATGAACCTTAACATTTACGACAAGGAAGTGTTTGTATTTACGCCCAAAGGCGACTTATTCAAACTACCAATGGGTGCAACTATCCTTGACTTCGCTTTTGCAATTCACTCCAAACTAGGATGTACATGTACAGGTGGAAAAATTAATGGACATAACCAAAAGTTAAACTATATCCTTCAAAATGGAGATACTGTAGAAATTCTTACTTCTGCTTCTCAACAACCAAAAGTACAATGGCTAAAGTTTGTTATAACTTCTAAAGCAAGAAATAAAATTCGACAAACTATTAATGAGATAAGTAACAAGTCTGCAGAATTTGCAAAAGAATTACTGCAAAGAAGGTTTAAAAATAGAAAAATTGAAATTGATGAATCTATTCTCACAAAAGTTGTAAAGAAACTCGGATTCAAAACTGCTACTGATTTTTACAACCAAATTGCATGCGAAAAGATTGATATAAACTCTGTAATTGACACTTACACTTTTATCGAAGAGCGCCAAGAAGAGCAGATTATACAAAACCGCTCAGCACAAGAGTTCGTAATGCAACCAACGGTACCCGACAAAACCTCAAATGAAGACCTGGTTGTTATAGGAGAAGGAATTAAAGATATTAATTATAGGCTGTCAAAATGCTGTTCCCCTATAATAGGAGATGAAATTATAGGGTTTAACTCAAGTGAGGGAGTTATAAAGATTCATAAAGGTAACTGCTCTAACATTAAGCATTTACAAGAGAGATACCCTTATAGAATAATAAAAGCCAGGTGGTCTGGTAAAACTGGAGATGACCAATTTGCAGTACCAGTTGATATTGTTGGAAATGATAATTTGGGCATAGTAAATAACATTACATCTATAATTTCCAAAGAAAAAGGCGTAACTTTACGAGGTATTTCCATTGATTCTCATGACGGTCTTTTCCAGGGACGGTTAATCATTGGAGTTTGCGATATACAAACCCTGAATGGACTTATAAAGAAAATAAATAACGTAAAAGGAGTAAAATATGTTCAAAGAAGTAACTAAAATTTCAGCATTTATTTTAATTGCTGGATTAATATCTTGTGGCAATAATAAGTCTGAGAACCAAATCCAGGCGGAAGAATTATTATCACAAGCTCAGAACCAATTTAATGATGGTTCCTATGATATGGCTATTGAAACCATAGACTCTCTTTCAAAAAAGTTTGCTGGAGTTCTTGACGTTCAAAGAAACGCGATGCATCTAAAAACCCTCATAATTGAGAAAAAGACGATACAAGATAGCATTGCAAACGATGCAATAATTGACAAATACCGCCAAGCTGTTGATTCGCTTGAAAAAAACTTCAAATATATAAAGACTAAGGATATGGTTGAAGGTTATTGGGTCAGCAAAAAAGTTAGTGACAACAATCTTGTTAAGCAAACTAACATTGAGGCACGCATTGATGAAATGGGTAATGTATACTTGATTACAAGCCTTTATGGACAATCAATAAACTACACGTCTATTACTGCTAAGGCTAACGGTCTATCTGTTTCCTCTAAATCAGTACCTACATCAAATTCAAACAATTACAGGTATAAAGATGGTGGAATCAACGTTGAAATGGTAACATTTACCAATGCAAACTGCGACAGTATTTGTAAATTTATCAACGATAACAAAGCAAACATTTCGATAACATTTAATGGCAAAAAATCGTTGCCAGTAAAACTTTCTGCAAAATCTCTTAATACAATTAGTGAAACTTATGAATACGCGACAAAAAAAGCGACTTTAAAAAAAGCAGAAGACCTAAAACTGTATTACTCAAAGAAACTGCAAATAACACGCAAACAAGTCCGTTCAACAGCAACTAATATCAACGGAGACTCAGAATAAACTTTGATTTATGAATCCATTAAGGGTGCCCCAATTTATGATTGGAGAATCCTTAATGGGCTTTTTGATTTTTTGCCTTATACAATGACTTATCAAGTACTTTAAACGGATTAAACGATATTATCTATTATTGTGAATTCTGTCAAACTCTGCTTTTAATTCTTTAGAAATTTCCATTCGCTTTGGAAAATTATATCTTTCCATTCCATCCATATATTTATGGCTGCACCATAAGACGTTTACCAATTCATCATCCTTAAAGAACTCTATTTTACCGACTATACTCATATCTTCATAGCCTTCTCCTATCCTGCACATATTACTTTTTTCTCCTCTATTGGTTAATGTTGGAGAAATACCCAAAACACGGCATCCACTTAACAACCTGACAAACTGGTCCTTCGATTTTCCAGTATAAAATGCGATTTCCGCTTTGCCTCTTTCTTCCCATATACGCTCAAAAAAGTAATCAAAAACATAACGTGTCATTAACCGACCATTCTCACATTCCCAATCATATCGCGACAACTTTACTACAATACTATCAACAGATTCGGAATTGGCTTTTTCACCTGTCCCCTTTTTTACAGATTGCACTTGTTGACTTTCAACGTCATTATTCAAAGTCTTTTGTTGCCCTTCTCCATTAACAATTAGCATAACGAAAATTGCGGCAAAAAACAAAATGCTAACAATTATGATTAATTTCTTTTTCATTTTTCCTTGTTTTTATCATCATATTGGATTATCAGATTCTGGAACTCTTCCGTTGCTTCAAAGATACGATTCTTATAGCATACGTCCGAGAAATTCCCCCAAATGACAATTATTTCACTGCAGTTGTTACTATATATTTCCATTTTTAAGGATATATACATATTATCAGTAAAACAATCTACATTTTCATCATTAAATGGATAAGGATAATCACACCTTTTTATAGGCTTTTTCCCTTGCGGATGCACATAACCCGAACTTGATACTTCCTTGAATTTTTTCATCATGGCACATATCTTGTTAATCTCTGTTTTATTTATGACAACCGTTTTAGCACTAAAATCCCCATAGTAATAATCCGCAAAATAGCGGGGATAACTCGGGCCTGTTGATGTGCGAAGATATTCCTCTGTTTTTACAACTATCCTATCTATTTTATCTGATTTTAGATTAATACCTACAGCATAGCAACTTGAAAGGCTGAAAATAATAGCAGATAATATAAGCAATAGGCTCCTTATCAATTGTGATAGTACCATATTAATCACCCATTTTTTAGTAAGACGTATCTTTATATAAACTTATCTTTAAACCAAAAGAATTGTTTTTCAAAGGTGCTAAACAACTCATCTTTCACTTGGTACGTGAAGTTAAATACATTTTTCTTTAAATCCAAATTATTAAAATAAAAAATTCAAACAGCAACCAATCTTTAACAAAGAGCACCATTATCAAAATTTAATAAATCCTTTCGGTCAATTTATTCGCATATCTCACCTTTTTTAGGTACTTTTGCAGTTGAAAACTGAAGATATGATAGAACGGTTATTAGTTATAGACAGCGTTGACCCAGTTATTTTCTATGGTGTCAATAATTCTAATATGCAGTTGATTCGGAATTTGTTTCCAAAACTACGAATTGCTGCCCGCGGAACTCTCATCAAAGCACTCGGCGAAGAAGAAGAAACTGCCGATTTTGAACGCAAAATAAAAGAGTTAGAAGATTATTGCTCTAAATATAATAAACTTACTGAAGATACAATCCTTGACATCGTTAAAGGCAATCAGCCTAAAGAATTAAAAACTGATGATGTTATTATTTATGGTGCTAACGGAAAGCCTATTCAAGGAAGAACTCCCAACCAGCAGAAATTGGTTAAAGCCGTTATGGAAAATGACCTAACTTTTGCTTTAGGACCTGCAGGAACAGGTAAAACATATATTGCAATAGCATTAGCAGTAAGGGCATTAAAGAATAGAGAAGTTAGGAAACTGATTTTATCACGTCCTGCAGTTGAAGCAGGTGAAAAGCTCGGCTTTTTGCCAGGGGACATGAAGGATAAAATAGATCCTTATCTTCAACCTCTTTATGATGCTTTGGAAGACATGATCCCTCAAAACAAATTAAAGGAATACATGGAAACCAATGTAATTCAAATTGCTCCTTTAGCGTTTATGAGAGGTCGAACTCTAAACGATGCCGTAATAATTCTCGACGAAGCACAAAATACGACTACGCATCAGATTAAAATGTTTTTAACTCGTCTTGGCATGAATGCCAAAATGATTATCACTGGTGACATTACCCAAATTGATTTGCCCCACTCTACTCAATCGGGGCTTATTCAAGCATTAAAGGTTTTAGATGGCGTTAAGGGTATAGGCAAAGTGCAGTTTGAGAAAAAAGACATCGTCAGACACCACCTCGTTCAAAAAATTGTTGAAGCATACGAGAAATATGACTCTGAAGCCAAAGCCGCCGCTAAGGCAGAAAGGGAATCAAAAGGATACTAAACTACTTTTTAATAATTTTTATGGCTACTTTAGTTAAAACGGAATTTAATTTTCCAGGACAAAAAAGTGTTTATCACGGTAAAGTTAGAGATGTGTATAACATCAACGATGATTTAATAGTTATGATTGCAACTGACAGAATTTCTGCATTTGACGTTATACTTCCTAAAGGAATTCCTTTTAAGGGACAAGTGCTTAACCAAATTGCAGCAACTTTTCTTGATGCAACTTCCGACATCGTTCCTAACTGGAAACTTGCCACTCCTGACCCAATGGTTACAGTTGGTCTTAAATGTGAAGGATTCAAGGTTGAAATGATTATCCGTGGATACCTTACTGGAAGCGCTTGGAGAGAATACAAAAATGGTTGCAGAGAACTGTGCGGCGTTAAACTTCCAGAAGGAATGATTGAAAATCAAAAATTCCCGGAACCAATTATCACTCCAACGACAAAGGCTGACGCTGGACATGATGAAAACATATCTAAAGAAGAAATTATCAAGCAAGGTATCATAAGCCAGGAAGATTATGAAATTATAGAAAAATACACTCGTGCTCTTTTTGCAAAAGGGTCTGAAATTGCAGCGAGCAAGGGACTTATTCTTGTTGATACAAAATATGAATTTGGCAAAAAAGACGGCAAAATATACCTGATTGACGAAATTCACACTCCTGACTCTTCAAGATATTTTTACTCAGAAGGTTATGAAGAACGCCTTAAAGCAGGAGAACCTCAATTGCAACTTTCTAAAGAGTTCGTTCGCCAATGGCTTATAGAGCATGACTTTATGGGTAAAGAAGGTCAAACTGTTCCTGAAATGACTGAAGAATACTGCAAATCAGTTTCTGATAGATATATTGAACTGTATGAAAAAGTTACAGGTCTTAAATTCCAGAAAACAGAAGAAGACGACATCACTTCAAGAATTGAAAAGAACGTCACTGAATATTTGAAATCACTTTAAGAATTCATAGGGATGTGACAATATTTACTTGTCGCATCCCTTATTTTATCTATTAAAGTACTGTCAATGTACTCTAAAAACTCAATTCATAAACTATGGATATTAAAGCAGAAAAAATAACACCTTACGGTAGTAACGCAACTAAGACAGACCAAGTCAAAGATATGTTTGACTCTATTGCTCCTGCCTATGACTTTATGAATAGAGCCATGACTTTTGGCATTGACAAAATATGGCGGAAAATTGCCGTTAATATTCTGAAAAAACAGAACCCTAAAACTTTATTAGATGTTGCAACTGGAACAGGAGACCTAGCTTTCCTTTTGCATAAAGTAATAAAACCAGACCAAATAACAGGGATTGATTTATCGTCTCAAATGCTGTCAATTGCTGAAATAAAAGCAAAGAAAGCAGGGCTTGAAAACACAATAAAGTTTGAACAAGGCAACTGCCTTGAACTAAAGTATCAAGACAATTGTTTCGACGCTATCACCGTAGCCTATGGCGTGCGAAACTTTGAAAACTTAAGAAAAGGCTATTCTGAAATGTTTAGAGTTCTTAATACAAACGGTACTCTTTGCGTCATAGAACTTTCAACACCTCCAAACTCATTTATCAAATGGATATACGATATTTATACAAAATATTTGATTCCATTTGTTGGTAAACTTATTTCAAAAGACAAACGGGCATACGCATACCTACCCGAAAGCATAGCAGCCGTCCCGCAAGGAAATGATATGCTTGAAATAATGCAGAAGGCAGGCTTCAAAAACTGCTATTTTAAGAGATTAACATATGGTGTTTGTAC
>Tephra_p1__coassemble_838_pt1 | contig 15534 bp, 14 predicted proteins | sample Tephra_p1__metabat2_low_PE_015 | metagenome-assembled genome bin Tephra_p1
GCATTGAGGCCGCCCACTACGACATGATATTTCTTAAGCCTATCGATGAGCAGCTGCTTGACGAAGTGGGCCGCAAGGGATGTCCCGTGATAACGGTCGAAGACGGTGTGCGTGACGGTGGACTCGGCTCGGCCGTGACCGAGTGGATGAACGATCACGGTTACCATCCCCACATAACACGCATAGGCGTTCCCGACATGTTTGTCCCCCACGGCAAAGTCCCGCAGCTGATGAACCTGTGTAGGATGGATGAAGACGCAATCTACAATGCAATTGTCCAAGCCAACAATAACCATAAGCTATGAAAATCGTCATCGTAGGAGCCGGTGAAGTAGGCTCACATCTCGCCAAACTACTGTCACGCGAAGAGCAGGACATTATCCTCGTCGATGACGACCAGGGGCGTCTTTCAACGATCGACGCCAACTACAACCTCATGACTCTGCGCGGCAGCCCTACATCGTTCAACGTTCTGAAAAGCGCCGGCGTGGAATCATGCGACCTCTTCATAGCCGTAACACCCGATGAAACACGTAATGTCATCGCCTGTTCAATGGCCAAGAGCATCGGAGCGCAACGCACCGTAGCGCGCATCGACAATTACGAGTTTCTCGACATGCACAACCGTGAGTTCTTTACGCGAATCGGTGTAAACGCGCTGATTTATCCCGAATATCTTGCCGCACAGGAAATTATCACGGCCCTTAACCGCTCATGGGTGCGTCACTGGTTTGAGCTCCACGACGGTGAGATTATCCTCGTGGGCGTCAAGCTTCGCGAAAACGCCCGCATAGTGGGCATGCAGCTCAAGGAGTTTGCAATGGTTGAGCACAACTTCCACGTGTCGGCGATAAAGCGTCATCACGAAACCATCATCCCGCGAGGTGACGATCGTATATGCGAAAACGACATCCTATATTTCACCACCACGCGCGACCATGTCGACGAACTGCTTGAAATATGCGGCAAGGTACACAAGCGCATACGCAAGGTGCTCATAATGGGTGGAAGCCGCATCGCTGTCCGTCTGGCAGCTCTTGCCGGCGACACCTACAAGATAAAAATAATCGAGAGCAATCTCGAAAAGTGCCGCCGACTGCCCGAGAAGTGTCCCGACTGCGACATTGTCTACGGTGACGCACGCGACATCGACGTGCTGCGCGAGGAAGGAATATCCGACATGGATGCCTTCATTGCTCTCAGCGACAGCTCCGAAACCAATATCCTCGCCTGCCTCACCGCCAAGGAACTCGGAGCGAGCAAGACCATCGCCGAAGTCGAGGACATCCAGTTCATCTCGGAGGCCGAAGGACTGAACATAGGCACAATCATCAACAAGAAGCTGCTCGCGTCAAGCAAGATATTCCAGATTCTGCTCGACACTGATGTGTCGTCGTCGAAGTGCCTTGCACTTGCCGATGCCGAAGTTGCCGAAATCGAGGCGAAGCCCAAGAGCAAGATTACACGCGGCCCCGTAAAGGACCTGTCGCTGACACGTGACATGACCATAGCCGGACTTATACGCGACGGACAGGGAATGCTCGTTCACGGTAACACGGTTATTCAGCCCGGCGACCACGTAGTGGTGTTCTGCCTCTCGGGAGCCATCCACAAGGTCGAGAAACTCTTCAACTAACGGAATCCGATTTTTTGAAATGTCAAAATACTTCGCAACACATCATCGAGTCAACTTTCCCATGCTCCTGCGTGTAATGGGATGGCTTCTCATGATTGAGAGCGCATTCATGCTCGTGCCGCTGGTCACCTGCCTCATTTACGGCGAAAGCGATTACATGGCATTCCTCATCACGGTGGCCGTCACTTTCGCCGCCGGAGCCTTGATGACATTCTGCATCCGCCCCTCCTACTCCTCGATGGCCAAACGCGAGGGATTTCTGCTCACGGCCCTCGTGTGGATTCTATTCTCCTGCTTCGGGATGCTGCCGTTTCTCATGTGCTCCACACCACTTACATTAAGCGACGCATTCTTTGAAACCATGTCGGGATTCACTACAACGGGAGCTACCGTATTCGAGTCGGTCGAGTCGCTCTCCCACGGCATAAACATGTGGCGATGCCTCACCCAGTGGATTGGCGGCATGGGAATTATACTCTTCACGCTGGCGGTTCTGCCCATGCTCAACCATTCGGGAGGAATGCAGATGTTCAATGCCGAAGTTACAGGCATCACCCACGAAAAGCTGCGCCCGCGCATAAGCCAGACTGCCAAGGGATTGTGGGCTGTCTACTTCGTCCTGTCAGCCGCACTGTGCCTGCTGCTGTGGATAGGCCCTATGGACTTCTTCGACAGTGTGTGTCACGCATTAAGTTCCATGTCAACCGGCGGATTCTCTACACGCGACGACAGCGTGGCCGCCTGGGACTCAACCTACATAAAAATCGTTCTTACGATATTCATGTTCCTCGGAGGTGTGAACTTCGCCTTGATCTACAAAGCCGGCACCGGCAACTTCAAGGGACTGCTCCACAACGACACCCTGAAGGCCTATCTGCGCATAATCCTGTGCATGTACATTGCATTCGCCGTAACAATAGCCATCAACGGACAAGCCAACTCCATTTCATCGGTCACAATCGACCCTCTCTTCCAGATTATCACCACAATATCATCCACAGGATTGACTGTAAGCAACTTCGAGAACTGGGGATCGTTCATAATCGCGCTCCTCTTCATCCTTATGTTCTTCGGAGCCTGTGCAGGTTCGACAAGCGGTGGAGCCAAGGTTGACCGACTTCTCTATCTCCTCAAGAACACCAATAATGAGCTCTACCGTTCGATTCACCCCAACTCGATTCGCTCGGTGCGCATCAATGACTCAATAATACCGCCCGAAACAGTCGACAAGGTAATCGCATTCCTGTGCATCTACGTGATGATTATTGCCTTGGGAGGCATGGTACTCACCGCCCTCAACATTCCGCTCGTCGATGCCTTTTTTAGCTCATTCTCATGCGTTTCCAATATTGGCCTTGGTGCGGGAGTCACCGGCTACGGCGGCTCATTTGAAGTGATTCCGCCTGCAGGAAAATGGATTTTGTCAATGCTCATGCTCACAGGCCGTCTTGAAATATTCACCGTCCTTGTACTCTTCACGCCAGCATTCTGGTCAAAATAATTTCATATTTTTCTCGGAAAATATTGCAAAATTAAAATATAAGTCCTAACTTTGCACTCGCAAAACGGTAATGGCGGGATAGCTCAGTTGGTTAGAGCGTCGGATTCATAACCCGGAGGTCTCGAGTTCAATTCTCGATCCCGCTACAAAAGGAAATTGCAAAAATGCAGTTTCCTTTTTTGTTTTATTAGTTGAAATCTTTTAAATTTGTATTAGACTTTTCTAATATTCCAATATATAGCAACCCAAAATAAGACAACTAATGAAACTATCAAAAAAATTGCATTTACTATCGCTTCACTACCGATAGCGTTTACAATTGTTTCCCAACATAAGGAAGCCACAAAGCCAAACATAATATTTATTATGAGTGACGACCACGCACGGCAAGCAATAAGCATTTACGGACACCCGATAGGCAAAGTTGCCCCTACTCCAAACATTGACCGCATTGGTAAAGAAGGAGCCGTTTTTCAAAACAACTACTGCTGTAATTCCATTTCAGGACCGAGCCGTGCCTCTATTCTTACTGGAAAACACAGCCACAAAAACGGCTTTATGCGTAACGGAAATGACAAATTTGATGGCTCTCAACAAACACTGCCAAAAATACTTCAAAAAAACGGTTACGAAACTGCAGTTATAGGCAAATGGCACTTAATTTCCAAACCTACAGGTTTTGATTACTGGAAGATTTTGAATGACCAAGGAGACTATTATAACCCGCAATTTATAACAGAAGGAGATACAAGCAGAGTTTCCGGATACGTTACAGAACTGATAACAGATTTCTGTAAAAATTGGCTTGAAAACGAACGTGATAAAAACAAACCGTTTTTCCTCATGATGCACCACAAAGCAGTGCATCGTAACTGGGTCCCAGCAGAAAAATACTACCATTTATACGAAAAAACAATATTCCCTCTTCCAAACAACTATTTTGATACATACGAAGGAAGATATGCAGCAGAAATGCAGAAAATGAATATATACCGGGACATGTACGAAGGACATGACCTAAAAATGGTTACTGGCATAGATAGTGACACCCTTTTGTTTGATCCTTGGCCACATGCCTTTCTTGGGACAATGACCAAAGAAGAACAAGTAAGATTCTTTGAGGCCTATAAAGAACGAAACAACAATTTCTATTCTAAAAAGAGAAATCCAAAAGAAATAGCAGAATGGAAATATCAAAGATACCTGCAAGACTATATGGCATGCGTAAAAAGCGTTGATGATAGCGTTGGAGAAATAATGGAGTATCTAAAAGCATCTGGGCTGGACAAAAACACCATAATAATCTACACAACAGACCAAGGTTTTTACCTTGGCGAACATGGATGGTTTGACAAGAGATTCATGTATGAAGAATCTTTTGGAATGCCTATGGTTATGAAATGGCATGGACACATAAAACCAGGCACACAAGTAAAAGGATTAACACAAAATATCGACTTTGCCCCAACGTTCCTTGATTTTTGCGGAATAAACATTCCTGAGGACATGCAAGGAGTATCATTCCGCAAACTAGTTGAAAATGGGGAAACGCCAAGCAATTGGAGAAAATCATTATACTACCACTATTACGAATATCCAGGCTTCCATAGCGTAAGGGCTCATTACGGAATAAAAACAGAACAATACAAACTCTTGAATTTCTACAAAGAAAACAAGATAGAACTATATGACCTCAAAAACGACCCAGAAGAAATGCACAATATTTACGGACTTCCTGGAACAGAATACATAACTAAAAAACTAAGCAAAGAATTACAAAAATTGCAAGAAGAATACGAAGTTCCTGACAACCTGAAAAAATGACAAACAATCCATTCATAAAAAAGCCTATTTACCTAATGGCTAAGCCAGTTGGCAGTAAGTGCAACTTAAATTGCGCTTACTGCTACTATCTGGAAAAAGGCAAATTATACTATAACTCACTCAACCATTCGGTTATGAGCGACAGTATATTAGAACAATTTATTGAGCAATACATTTTGTCTCAGTTTAGCGACAACGCCCTTTTCACATGGCACGGTGGCGAACCTTTACTTCTTCCTATTGAATATTACAAAAAGATAATAAAACTCCAGAAAAAACACTCTAACGGCAAAACAATTGACAACTGCATTCAAACAAATGCAACACTAATCAACGATGAATGGTGCAGATTCTTTAAAGAAAACGGGTGGCTTGTTGGAGTATCAATCGACGGACCCCAACATTTCCACGACAAATACAGACAAAACACAAACGGAAATGGTTCTTTCAACAAAGTTATTGACGCAATAAACCTTCTAAATAAATGGCACGTGGATTGGAATGCAATGGCCGTTATTAATCGATATAATGCAAACTACCCAATAGATTTTTATAATTTTTTCAAACAAATCGGATGCCACTACATACAATTCACACCATGCGTTGAAAGAATAATTAATGAAGGTAATACAACGCGTCTTGCAAACGCTTCAGACACACAAGAATGCCAAATCGCAGATTTCTCTGTCACACCAGAGCAATGGGGTAATTTTCTCTGCTCTGTTTTTGATGAATGGATAACTTGTGATGTTGGCGAATATTTTATTCAAACATTTGACGCTACTCTTGCAAATTGGGTTGGAGTAAATCCAGGTGTCTGCTCTTTATCTGACAGTTGCGGCAATGCAGGAATTATTGAACACAACGGAGACATATACGCGTGCGACCATTTTGTTTTTCCCAAATACAAATTAGGGAACATTCGAGATAACTCAATAATAGAAATAATGTACGGTTCAAAAGAAATTGATTTTGGCCAGTCAAAACACACCACACTACCTCTAAAATGCAAACAATGCAAATATCTATTCGCTTGCAACGGCGAATGCCCACGAAACAGATTTGCATATACTGATGATGGAGAAACAGGATTAAACTACCTTTGCAATGGATACTATAAATTTTTCAGCCATATAGAACCATTCATGGAATTTATGAAAAATGAACATAATTCAGGAATGGAACCAGCAAACATAATGCAATCCAATCTCGTAAAGGATTTAAGAAACAACCTAAAATAATCGACTCTGAAACATAAAAACATCCGCATATTCTGTATTACTCTCAAATTACATTATCTTTTGATAAGATAGGATGCGGTTCGGCATAGTCAAAATAAAAAACTTCGTTTTTTATTTGCCTCTGCGCTCACCTTTCACTATCTTTGCATAAAATGATATATTAGCAAAATAAGCCCCTAAAACGAATATAACTATGGATGAAATTATAGTACCTGAGGAATTTAACGACATTTGTCCGTTCTCCGATGAGGAATTTCACTCGCAGATGGAACAATTAGTCGCAGAAGAAGGCTTTAAGCACGCAATAACATGGGTTATTCCAGATATTGACTATAAAGCATTCTGTGACCAACTTCTCGCCATCCGTACCAAATATGATTTTCAGCACACAGCAATGCTACCATTCCTTGAGTTACTTGCAAACAAGACAACTGAAGGCATAACAGATTCAGGAATTGAGAACGTTGACCAAACCAAAGCATATACAATGATTACCAATCACCGTGACATTGTTCTTGATGCATCTTTCCTTAATCTTTCGCTTCTTAAACGCAATGCAAGGACAACAGAAGTTGCTATTGGTAACAACCTCTTGATATATCCTTGGATTGAAAAATTAGTCCGTCTTAACAAAAGCGTAATTGTCAAGCGTGACGTAGGAATGCGACACGCTTTGGAAGCGGCAATACAACTATCTGGATACATTCATTTTACAATAACACAAAAAAACGAATCCCTTTGGATTGCCCAACGCCAAGGAAGAGCAAAAGACAGTAGCGACGAAACTCAAGAAAGCCTCGTTAAGATGCTAAGCATTGCAGGCGGAAAAGACACATTAAAAAACATTATGGAACTGAACATAATGCCAGTTGCCATAAGTTACGAACTTGACCCTAATGATTACCTCAAGGCAAGAGAATTCCTGTTGAAGAAGAAAGACCCAGACTTCAAGAAAACAAAACGCGATGACCTTTTCAGTATGGAAACTGGTCTTCTACAAAACAAGGGAAGGGTTCACTTCACATTCACAAAATGCATCAATGAAGAGTTAGAGTCTTTAAAAGGTCTTGACAAGCAAGAGCAAATAAATGAAATATGCAAAATCATTGACAAGCATATACACTCAAATTATAGAATTTATCCAGGTAACTACATTGCCTACGACGAAAGATTCAAAACTAATCGCTTCAAAAGCGAATACTCACAGGCAGATATTGATAAATTCCATAACTACATTGATGGCCAACTGAAAAAGGTTATCAAGGAAATTGATTTCGAATTGAAAGATGAAGACTTCGCTTACATGAGAGAGATGATGATGATTATGTATTCAAATCCTCTTATAAACAAACTTAACGCCATTGGCGAAGAGTAAAATTTGAGATGAAAATACTTTTATCTATTGTCATCACACTTGTCATTTCTGTAATTACCATTGATTGGCAGATACTGAAAAGACTAAAAAAAAGCAAACACATCAGGCTGAAGAATGCACATATTGCATTCTCAGCCTTAATTTATATTGCACTTGCTTCAATTGCACTTGCTCTATTCCTTAAACTCCCCGTCAACTCTGGCGAATTTCTTTGGACACTATATTTCTGCCTGTCCGTTTTGATTTGCAAGTTTATTTACGCAATTTTTGCTATTCTATCAAAGATTCCAAAACTTTTCAAAAAGAAAGAATCTAAAGCAATAAGATTTATTGGTATAGCTATTACTTCAGTACTGTTTATTCAACTGGTTTGGTCTGCTTTCATTACACCTTTTCAAATAAACTTGCACAAAGAAACAATTATATCCCCAAAACTCCCTGATGAATTTGACGGATATAAGATTCTGCACTTCTCCGACCTTCACGCTGGAATATACGGTACAGACACTAAAGTAATTGACAGACTTGTAAAAGAAATAAATTCAACTAATCCTGATATAATTGTTTTTACAGGCGATATCGTTAGCCACAAAACCAGCGAACTCGCTCCTTTCATTAAATCACTTAAGAAACTAAAAGCAAAAGACGGGATTTTTTCAGTTCTCGGGAACCATGATTATGGAGATTATGCAAAATGGGCCAATTCAAAAGAAAAAGAAAACAACCTCAAAGAATTAATTGCCATTAATCAAGACTCATTAGGTTGGCGATTGCTGAATAATGAGAATTGCTACATTCATAAAGGAAGGGACTCTATTGCCGTTATTGGTGTTGAGAACTGGGGCGAACCACCTTTCAAACAATATGGAAACCTCAAAAAGGCAATGCCTAATAATACGGACTGCTTCAAAATACTGCTAACACATAACCCAAAGCATTGGGAAGCGGAGGTGTTAGGAAAAACCGACATAAACATAACTTTTTCTGGGCACACGCACGCAATGCAGTCAATGATTGAACTTGGAAACAAGATATACTCTCCTTCTTCTCTGAGGTACAAATATTGGGGTCGGCTTTACAGCGTTTCAAACCAATATATCAATGTTAATATAGGAGTGGGAATGGTAGGTATTCCTGCAAGGTTTGGAGCAAAGCCTGAGATTTCCCTCATAACATTAAAAACTAAATAATGACTACTGCAATAAATTTCATATCTGAAAGAACAGGCATATCTGCCAGACAAGTAACAGCGACCACAAAACTGTTGGACGACGGTTCTACAATTCCTTTCATCAGCAGATACAGAAAGGAAGCAACTGGCAGCCTTAACGAAGTAGAAATTCAGGCAATTTCTATGGCTTACGAAAACTTCAAAGAATTGGAGAAAAGGAAAGAGTTTATTATTCAAGCCATTGAAGGGCAAGGCCTACTTAGCAATGAACTTAAAGAGAAAATAAAGAATTGCATTCAGGAAAATGAACTTGAAGACCTTTATCTGCCATATAAGCCCAAAAGACGCACAAAGGCCGAAATTGCAAGAAAACGCGGTTTAGAGCCATTGGCTAAGATTATAATGGCACAAAACACGCAAGATATAAACAAAACTGCAATTAAATACAAAAACGAAGAAGTTCAATCTGCTGATGATGCTATTTCTGGAGCGGCAGACATTATTGCTGAATGGATTTCTGAAAATCAAAGCACAAGAAATATAGTTAGAAATGCATTTGAAAAATATGCAGTTATCTCATGCAAGGTATCAAAAGGCAAAGAGGAAGAAGCAGCCAACTACCAAAATTACTTTGACTACTCTTCTTCCCTGAAAAAATGCAACTCCTACCGCATTCTTGCAATGCGAAGAGGAGAAAAAGAAAACCTGCTACAAGTTTCAATTGATATTGATAAAAGTATTATCCTTGAAAAAATAGAACGTAAATACATCCGTTCAAATAACGAATGCTCAAGCATAATTAAAGAAGCAATCGCCGACAGTTACAAACGGCTTATCAAGCCATCCATTGAAAACGAATTTGCCACATTGAGCAAGGAAAATGCTGACAGCACTGCAATCGCCCTATTCGCTGACAACGCACGACAACTGCTCTTTGCTCCACCTCTTGGACACAAAAGAGTTCTTGCTATTGACCCAGGATACAGAACAGGTTGCAAAATTGTTTGTCTTGACGAGCAAGGAAACCTCCTGCATAACGATACTATATACCCTACTCCACCTAAATCAGAATTTACTTTATCTGCAAAAAAACTGTCATATCTCATCGAAGCATATAAAATAGATGCTATCGCTCTTGGAAACGGCACTGCCAGCAGAGAAACAGAGAAATTCCTGCAATCAATAAGATACAGTCGAAAAATAAACATTTATATTGTCAGCGAAGACGGTGCTTCAATCTACTCCGCTTCAAAGATAGCAAGAGAGGAATTTCCAGACAAGGATGTTACCGTTAGAGGAGCAGTTTCCATTGGCAGACGCCTACTCGACCCATTGGCTGAACTCGTTAAAATCGATCCTAAATCTATTGGAGTTGGTCAGTATCAGCACGACGTTGACCAAAACAAACTAAAGAAAGCACTTGAATTCACAGTTGAAAGTTGCGTAAACAGCGTTGGCGTAAACATCAATACCGCTTCTAAAGAACTCCTAACATACATTTCCGGACTTGGACCACAACTTGCCCAAAACATCGTTACACACAGGGCAGAAAATGGAGACTTTACGAACAAGGAGCAACTGCTTAACGTACCACGTTTAGGAATAAAAGCATATCAACAATGTGCTGGATTTGTAAGAGTTCCTAACTCCGAAAATCCACTTGACAATACAGCCGTTCACCCAGAAAACTACAATATAGTCAACAAGATGGCTAAAAACTGCAACTGCTCCATCAACGAACTAATTAGCAACGAAAGTATTCGTAAAAGCATTGATTTATCAAAATATACCGACAATAATGTAGGCCTGCCAACACTTAACGACATTATGCAAGAACTGGAAAAGCCAGGTCGTGACCCGCGAAAGACAATAACAGTCATGCAATTTGAGGAATCAGTAAAAAGTTTTGAAGACTTGAAAACCGACATGGTTATAAACGGTATTGTAACCAACATAACTCAATTCGGAGTATTCGTTGACATTGGCATAAAGGAAAACGGATTAATACATATTTCAGAACTTTCTGACTCTTATGTAAGCAATCCCTCTGACATTGTAAAAATCCACCAACAAATTAAAGTAAGGATAAAGGAACTTGACGAACAAAGAAAGCGAATTGCTTTATCAATGAAAGGAATAAAATAACTATGAACATACTTACAATCTCTATTGGTAGCAACAGTAATGACAAAGAAAAGCAAATCAATAACTGCTTATTGTGGATAAAAGCAAACTTTGATTTCATTGCTGTTTCGGATATATACAATAGCCCAGCCACAAACGGGAAAGACCCTGATTACATGAACGCTGTCGCAATTATCAAATCTGAAGAATCACACCAAAACCTTGTGAAAAATTTCAAAGACTATGAATCTTCATGTGGAAGAACAGATGACAGCAAAATCAAAGGTGAAATACCTATTGACCTTGACATCGTTATTTGGAACGATAAAATAATTCGTAATAAAGACTACAATCAAGAATACTTTAAAATTGGTTGGAAACAAATAAATAAACAGGAAAATGAATAACTTAAAAATCAGTCCAATTGGAATAGGAATACTTTTAGTGTCAATCGCATACATTGTCATAAAAGCAGATTGCGACACAGCTTGGTACGGATATATTGACGACTTCTTCGTTTTTCTTTCAGGATATACATTTTTTATGGCAACGAGGTATCAAAACTCAAACCTGAAAAGAATACTCCTGCTAATATCAGGCACGCTATTTATAATCGGAATGCTCTCTTTAATAGCCCTAATTCTATTTTCATAACGAAAAATAGTTAAACAAATCCAATATAGACATATATTTGGACATTTAAAACTATTAAAATAGACATAAACATAACTTAAAATAAAAAATTGTAGTAAATTTGCAAGTGATGTAAAATAGTTACATCACTTACATAAATAAAAATATAAACACTAATTTTTAATATTATGAATATTTCTCACATTGAGCATCTTGGAATAGCAGTTAAAAGTCTTGAGGCTGCAATTCCTTACTATGAAGAAGTACTAGGTCTTAAATGCTATGCTATCGAGGAAGTAGCAGACCAAAAAGTTAAAACTGCATTCTTCAAGGTTGGACAAACAAAACTTGAATTATTGGAACCAACAGCAGAAGACAGCCCAATCGCTAAATTCCTTGAGAAAAAAGGCGAAGGCATTCACCACTTGGCATTTGCAACAGATGGTGTCGCTAATGCTTTGGCTGAAGTTGAAGCAAAAGGCGTTCGCCTTATCGACAAAGCGCCTCGTAAAGGTGCAGAAGGTCTTAACATTGCATTCCTTCACCCGAAATCAACAATTGGTGTTCTCACTGAACTTTGCGAAAAACCGGAATAATTAGAATTTCATTTACACAAAATCATATTATGAGCAATCAACTTGAAAAAGTGCAACAACTTATCGCTTTACGCGAGAAGGCACGTTTGGGCGGTGGCGAAAAAGCAATCGCCAAGCAGCACGAAAGAGGTAAATACACAGCTCGCGAACGTATCGCACAACTTCTTGACGAAGGAAGTTTCGAAGAATTTGACATGTTCGTTGAGCACCGCTGTACAAACTTCGGCATGGAAAAGAAACATTACCTTGGCGATGGCGTAGTTACTGGTTACGGTACTATCGAAGGCCGCTTGGTATATGTATTTGCACAAGACTTTACAGTATCTGCAGGTTCTTTGTCTGAAACAATGGCATTGAAGATTTGCAAAATCATGGATATGGCTATGAAGATGGGTGCGCCTGTTATCGGTCTTAACGACTCTGGTGGTGCACGTATCCAAGAAGGTATCAACGCTCTTGCTGGTTACGCTGAAATTTTCGAACGTAACATTCTCGCATCTGGCGTTGTTCCTCAAATCTCTGCAATCCTCGGTCCATGTGCCGGTGGTGCCGTTTACTCTCCAGCACTTACTGACTTCACTATCATGACTAAAGGCATCTCTTATATGTTCCTTACTGGTCCTAAAGTTGTGAAGACTGTTACTGGTGAAGACGTTACTCAAGAGCAACTTGGTGGTGCAACAATGCACTCATCAAAATCAGGTGTAGCACACTTCGCTACTGAAGACGGAGAAGAAGCTCTTCAACTTATCCGCAAACTTCTCAGCTTTATCCCACAAAACAACCTTGAGGAAGCACCTCTCGCAAACTGCACTGACCCAATCGACCGTCTTGAAGACGCTTTGAACACTATCGTTCCTGATTCTCCTAATAAGGCATACGATATGTATGAAGTTATCGGTGCAATCATCGATAACGGCTAATTACTTGAAGTTCAACGTTCCAACGCAAAGAACATTATCATCGGCTTCGCTCGTTTCAACGGACAATCTGTAGGTATCGTTGCTAACCAACCAAAATACCTTGCTGGTGTTCTTGACTGCAACGCATCTCGTAAGGCTGCTCGCTTCGTTCGCTTCTGCGACGCATTCAATATTCCAATCGTTTCTCTTGTTGACGTTCCAGGATTCCTTCCAGGTACAGGTCAAGAGTACAACGCTGTTATCCTTCACGGTGCTAAACTTCTTTATGCTTACGGTGAAGCAACAGTTCCAAAAGTAACAGTAACAATCAGAAAGAGTTATGGTGGTAGCCATATCGTTATGAGTTGTAAGCAACTTCGTGGTGACATGAACTACGCATGGCCAACAGCAGAAATCGCTGTTATGGGTGCTGCAGGTGCTGCAGAAGTTCTTTACGCTCGCGAAGCAAAAGAGCAAGCAGATCCAGCTGCATATATTGCTGACAAAGAAAAAGAATACAATGATTTGTTCTGCAACCCATACAATGCTGCAAAATACGGTTACATTGATGACGTTATTGAACCACGCAACACTCGTTTCCGTATCATCCGTGCATTACAGCAATTATCAACTAAAAAGTTGTCTAATCCTGCTAAAAAGCATGGTAATATTCCATTATAATAATATTACATTATGAATAAAAAAGTTATAGTTCTATTACTCTGTGCCATCGCTTCTGTTGCAGGCATATCTGCCCAAGGCAGAAAAGCCGTATGCATCAACGAGATTATGGTTCAGAACGATAGTAACTACATTGACGATTACGGACAATACAATGCGTGGATTGAACTTTTTAACTCATCTTTCGCACCGGTAGAAACATCAAGTATGTTCCTTACAAACGATAAGAACAACACAAAGATGTATCCGGTTCCACGTATGGACGTTAACACAGAAATGCCACCACGCCAACACTTGCTTTTCTGGGCTGATGGAGAACCTAACAAAGGCACATTCCACATCAGTTTCAAGCTAAAGCCAGGTGAAGAAAACTGGATTGGTCTTTATGATGCTGACGGCAAAACCCTAATCGACGAAGTTACTATTCCGGCTACGTTGGCTCCAAATCAATCTTACGCAAGAAAGATTGACGGAGTTAAAAATGCTGAAAACGATGCAGAAGCATGGGAGATCCGTGACGGAAGCAATGAGAAATACATTACTCCGAGCAGCAACAACATCATTATTGACGGTAACAAAAAAATCGAGATGTTTGAAAAACATGACAAAACCGGTTTGGGTATGACCGTTCTTGCAATGGGTGTTGTTTTCATGGCTCTTATCATCCTTAGCGTTTGCTTCAGGGCTCTTGGTAAAGTGAACGAGAAAATCGCAAAACGCAAAAAGGCAGAATCTACTTCTAACCAAGAATTTGCCACAAGTGCAACAGGTGCTGACTCAGGCGAAGAAATCGCTGCTATTGCAATGGCTTTACATGAGCATCTGAACATGCACGACCACGAAGATTTAGTACTCACAATCAACAAGGTAAAAAAGGCTTATTCTCCTTGGAGCTCAAAGATTTACTCTTTACGTCAGACTCCTCACAAGTAAACACCCAATTAACTTATCTAAAAATGAAAGAATATAAATACAAAATCAACGGAACTGAATATAACGTATCTGTTGGTGATATTGAAAATAACGAAGCACAAGTTCTTGTAAATGGTGTTCCATATAAAGTAGAACTTGAAGAGCAAGTTAAACCAGTTGTTGTTGCTCGTCCAAAGGCCGCTGCTGCTCCAAGAACAGAAACAGGCTCTAAAATAATCTCTAAACCATCTGCTGGTGGCGGAGCTGGTGCAGTCAAGGCTCCACTTCCTGGCGTTATCCTTGACATCAAGGTAAAAGTTGGCGATACTGTTTCTCCTTCTGACACAGTTGTTATCCTTGAAGCAATGAAAATGGAAAACAACATCCATGCTGACAAAGCAGGTGTCGTTAAATCTATCGAAGTCAACAAGGGCGATTCTGTTCTTGAAGGCGCAACTATTTTAACAATAGAATAATAAATTATGGAATTATTTGATTTCTTAGGCCAAAACTTAGCTGACTTCTGGAGTTTCACTGCTTTTGCAAATGTAACCTGGGAGCATCTTGTTATGCTTGCAGTCGGCTTGTTCTTCATTTGGCTGGCTATTAAACACGACTTCGAGCCATTGCTTCTCGTTCCGATAGGCTTTGGTATCCTCGTGGGTAATATACCTTTCAAAATTGATGCTGGTTTAGAGGTTGGTATATATGAAGAAGGCTCTGTCCTCAACATCCTTTACAATGGTGTAAGCGCCGGCTGGTATCCTCCGCTTATCTTCCTCGGTATCGGTGCTATGACTGACTTCTCCGCTCTTATCGCAAACCCTAAACTTATGCTTATTGGAGCAGCTGCTCAATTCGGTATTTTTGGTGCTTATATGGTTGCATTGGCATTAGGATTCGCTCCAGACCAAGCAGGTGCAATCGCTATAATAGGT
>Tephra_p1__coassemble_1736_pt1 | contig 9070 bp, 6 predicted proteins | sample Tephra_p1__metabat2_low_PE_015 | metagenome-assembled genome bin Tephra_p1
TTATGAATGTCTATCTACAACTTATCTGGGCTTATTTTAAAATCAGCATCTTCGGCTTTGGCGGTGGATACGCTATGCTCTCGCTCATAAGACATGAAATAATGGACCATGGCTGGCTGACGGAAAGCATGTTCACCGATATAGTTGCCATATCACAAATGACACCTGGACCAATAGGCATAAATACCGCAACCTACATAGGTTATACCGCAACTGGCGGAACTATTTTAGGTTCTGCTATTGCAACTCTCGCAGTTGTTCTGCCTTCGTTTATTCTTGTACTTTATACAAGCAAATTCATCCAGAAACATCATGAAAGTTCCGCTATAAAAGGGATATTTGCAGGATTAAGACCTGTTGTTGTTGGACTTATCGGCTCTGCTGCACTGTTACTGATGAACCGAGAGAACTTTAAAGAACTTTTTTCGAGCATTGCTATTTGCATCGTTTCCTTCATATTGGCATATTTTGTCAAATTGCACCCTATAATAATCGTTATTCTTGCTGGTATTGCAGGATATATAATTTATTGATATTATGAACTACTCGCAAACTATAGACTATCTATTTAACAAAACACTTGTTTTCCAACACGTTGGAGCACAAGCATACAAACCAGGACTAGAAACAACCCTGGAATTAGCGGAACTCTTCGGAAACCCGCATAACGCATTTAAGGCTATTCACATTGCCGGAACTAACGGCAAAGGATCAACCTCTCACCTACTCGCAGCCGCTTTGCAAAACAGTGGTTTTAAAGTTGGACTATACACATCTCCGCACTTGTTGGATTTCCGCGAAAGAATCAGGGTAAACGGAGAAAAAATCAGCGAAGAAGCAGTTATTAAATTTGTTGAAGATTTCCTTGCATCGGGCTACAGCGGACGACAGCCTTCTTTCTTTGAATTGACAACCATAATGGCATTCAAATATTTTAAAGAGCAAGAAATTGACATTGCTGTTATAGAAACCGGTCTTGGTGGAAGACTCGACAGTACAAACATAATAAGTCCAATTTTGAGCATTATAACAAATATTTCTTTTGACCATACTCAATTTCTCGGTGACACTCTTGCCAAAATCGCCTACGAAAAGGCTGGTATAATAAAACCAGGCATTCCTGTTGTTATTGGCGAAACTCACCCTGAAACAGAACAGGTTTTCTGCAACAAAAGCAAAGAGCAAAATTCAGAAATCATCTTCGCAGACCAGAATGCCGAAGTTATTGAGCACAAAAAAGTAAACGACATGCTCATCATGAAGACTAAATCCTTTGGCGAAATAACAGGAGAACTTTCTGGCGACTGTCAGGTTAAAAACGCAAACACAGTTTTAAATGCAATCAAAGCGCTTAACAGTGCCAGGTTAAATATAACAACCGACAATATCAAATCAGCATTTGCAAACGTTTGCAAGCAAACCGGACTACTGGGAAGATGGATGAAAGTGCAATCATCTCCGAGAACTTTTTGCGACACAGGACACAATACAGGCGGTTTCCAATACATAGCAAATCAACTAAAAAACGAGAAATACGAAACTTTAAGAATCGTTATCGGCTTTGTCAGCGATAAGGATTTCACCCATATTCTTGAAAAGCTACCACAAAATGCTATCTACTACTTCACAGAGGCTTCTGTAAAAAGGGCCCTGCCAAAAGAGGCACTCGTTGAATACGCTAACAAAGTTGGCTTAAAATTTAGTATCTTTGCAAGCGTAAAAGATGCTTTCGAAAAAGCAAACGCAGACAGCAGTGAAAATGATATGATATATGTTGGCGGCAGCACATTCATAGTTGCAGACCTCCTTGAATATCTAGAAGAGAAATAACTTACAAACTAAACGAATAATTATATAAAACATTAAATATGACTTTATTAAGCCTATTCTTAACAGTAGCACAAACAACAGAAAAAGTAGTTAAAGAAGCAGAAAAAACCAGCGATTGGGCGAGCCAGTTTGCCGGGATGTCAACAGAGAAAATAATTGAGAAAATAATCTCAAACGCAATTGATTTTGCCGTAAAATTACTAATTGCCATTATCGTATTCTCCGTTGGAAAATTTATTATTAATAGAATCCACAAAAGCGTAAAGGCTTTAATGATTCGCAGAAAAGTAGAGCAATCACTCGCTACATTCATTCTAAGCGTTATGAAAGTTGCACTTCTTTTCATTCTTATAATAATAGTAATCTCAATAATTGGCATCGAAACAAGTTCTTTCATCGCATTATTTGCATCCGCCGGTGTTGCCATCGGTATGGCATTAAGCGGAACTCTTCAAAATTTCGCAGGAGGTGTGCTTATACTACTACTTAAACCTTATAAGGTAGGCGACTTTATAGAAACACAAGGCTTCACAGGAACAGTAAAGGAAATCCAAATTTTCAATACAATTCTAAATACTCCAGACAACAAGTCCATTTTCATACCCAATGGCGGACTATCAACTGGCAGCATCAACAATTACAGCCACGAAGAATACCGTCGTGTTGACTGGACAATAGGCATATCTTACGGCGATGACCTTGACAAGGCCAAGGATGCAATTTTGAAAATGATAAAAGAAGACAGCAGAATCGTAAAAGGAAGTATGCTTGACGACAAAAAGCAAAGAAAACTTGAAAAGGAAAAAAAGGAAGCAGAACATGAAGTAGAGCAAAAGAAAAAAAGAGGACTATTCCATTTTCTACATAGAAAGCACTTGGAATTTCAAGAAAAAAGAATTGCGTCTGTTCCACAAGTGCCGGAAGAAGACAGAGACTGCACCCCATTTGTTGCACTCGAATCACTATCTGCAAGCAGCGTTGACTTAAAGATACGAGTATGGACACCAACCCAATACTACTGGGGTGTTTTCTATGACTTGAATGAAAGAATCTATAAAGAATTGCCAAAGGCAGGCATTTCGTTCCCATTTCCACAAATGGACATACACGTTATTAAAAACTGAAAATAATCACGAGCACTTAGATTTTAATATTATTTAAAATAAAAATTCAAAGAGAAAGAGTAATTTCAGAAAAACTATCATTAAATTTGCGAATAGGATATATTAGGTAAATTTTACCCAATAAGGAAGTATTTTTACCTAATAGTCATATCCGCAAAGTCAACATAGCCACCACAAACTTAAAAGGTAGCCAGTTGCATCCGTAATATACGGATTACTAAATAGATAAATAAAAAACAATATAAATGATAAGTAAATGGAATTACTTACCCCTTACAACCGAAGAACAAGAATTAGAGATTGCGTTGGCAAAGAAATTTGCCAACAGTCCTGCCATAGCGGAACTTCTGGTCCAGCGCGGCATAACGACTGTTGACGAAGCAGAAAAATTTTTCAACCCTTCTCTATCCGACCTGCACGACCCGTTCCTCATGCAGGATATGGACAAGGCTGTAGAAAGGCTCAATAGAGCCATGGGGTCTAAGGAGAAGATTTTGGTATATGGAGACTACGATGTTGATGGCACAACAGCGGTTGCTCTCGTATATAAATATCTTAGAAACTACTATTCTCATGTGGAATACTATATTCCAACAAGAGATGAAGAAGGTTACGGCATATCTATCATGAGCATAGACCAAGCCGTAAAGGACGGAGTTAAACTTATTATAGTTCTTGACTGTGGAATCAAGGCTATTGAAGAAATCGCCTATGCAAAAGAGCATGGCATAGACTTCATCATCTGTGACCACCACGTTCCAGATGATGTTTTGCCTGTTGCAAGTGCCATTTTGAACCCAAAGTTAGAGAATAACACCTACCCATACCCGCATTTGTCTGGTTGTGGCGTTGGATTCAAATTTATGCAGGCTTTTGCTAAAAGCAACGGATTACAATGCCGTAATGAACTTTATAATCTGCTTGACCTTGTTGCCGTCAGCATTGCTGCCGACATTGTGCCAATGACAGGGGAAAACAGAATCATGACATACCACGGGCTAAAAAGGCTCAATTCAAACCCAAATATAGGATTGAAGGGTATAATAAAAGTTTGCGGTCTTACAAACAGAGAGATAACAATAAGTGACGTTATCTTCAAGATTGGTCCAAGAATCAATGCTTCCGGTAGAATGCAATCCGGAATGGAAGCAGTGGAACTTTTAACGGCTAAAGATTTCTCCGAGGCATACGCAATGAGTAAAAACATTGACCAGTATAACCGCGACAGAAAGGAACTCGATAAGAGAATTACCGACGAAGCAAACCGCATTCTTGAAGAAAGAGGAGACGCTGATTCTGATAACAAAACAATAGTTATCTATAACAAAAACTGGCACAAAGGCATCATTGGCATTGTTGCGTCACGACTTACAGAACTATACTACAAACCCGCTGTGGTACTGACTTTGTCAAACGGTCTGGCAACAGGCTCTTCAAGGTCTGTTCAAGGTTATGACATATACAAAGCAATTGAAGCGAACCGTGATATTCTTGAGAATTTCGGAGGCCACACTTATGCCGTTGGTCTATCCTTGAAAGAGGAAAACATTCCAGAATTTGCAAAAAGGTTTGAGAAATACGTTGCCGAAACAATAAACCCGAACCAGTTGACACCTCAAATTGACATTGATACATATCTTAAATTTGAGGAAATAACACCGGAATTTCTAAACTGCCTGCGTCAGTTTAATCCTTTCGGTCCTGGAAACCAGAAACCTACATTCTGTACAAAGAATGTTATGGATTATGGAACGAGTAAACTTGTTGGCAAAAATCTTGAACATATCAAGTTGGAACTGGTTGACAATAACTGTGGTAAAGTAATTAACGGCATTGCTTTCAATATGTCCAAACACTTTGAATATATCAAATCTGGAAAGCAATTCGATATATGCTTTACAATAGAGGAAAACAAGCACCCTAACCACTCAAATCAGTACCAACTCTTTGTAAAAGAGATTAGGACATCAAGTAAATAGGTGCGGAAAATGCAGACTGAGATTTATAATGTTCTTCAAGAGTACTGGGGATATAATAGTTTCCGGGAAAAGCAGGAAGAAATAATAAATTCAATCTTAGAAGGAAAAGACACTTTGGGTTTGCTCCCAACTGGAGGGGGCAAATCCATTACTTTTCAAGTACCTGGAATGATACTTGATGGAATAACAATTGTTATCACTCCTCTAATATCCTTAATGAAGGATCAGGTTGACAACCTCCTCAAACGCGACATAAAAGCGCTTTATCTGCATTCAGGAATGCGAAAAAGGCAAATCGACAACGCCATTGATAAATGCCTATACGGAAATTACAAATTCCTCTACATTTCACCAGAAAGACTTGCTTCAGACAGTTTTATTAACTATCTGAGAATGATGGATGTGTCCCTCATCGTTGTTGACGAGGCTCACTGCATATCCCAATGGGGCCACGATTTCCGTCCATCATATCTAAACATTTCCAAAATAAGGGATTTGTTTCCAAAAGTTCCCGTTCTCGCACTTACCGCCTCCGCAACTGCAGAGGTGATAGAAGATATTACATCCACACTAAAATTCCGTAACGGAAATATCTTCAAAAAGAGTTTCCACCGTGACAATATCTACTATCTTGTCAGATATACAGAGGACAAGATGGAAAAACTGAAAAATATCCTTAGAAAAACTAATGGAAGTGCCATTGTCTATGTAAGGAGTCGCCGCAAATCTAAAATGATTTCCGATGAATTGCAATCCGCAGGATTTTCCGCAGACTATTACCACGCTGGACTCATTACTGAAGAAAAACAGGACAAACAAGAGAAATGGCAGTCTAATCAAATTCAGACCATCGTTGCAACAAATGCATTTGGCATGGGCATTGACAAGCCTAACGTTAGGACTGTTGTCCATATTGATGTACCAAACTCTATTGAGGAATACTATCAGGAAGCAGGCCGTGCCGGTCGCGACTTGAAAAAGTCGTTTGCGGTAATGCTTGCCGCACCTATCGACAAGGCGACACTAAAGAGAAGAATAACAGAAACTTTCCCTCCAAAGGAAACAATAACAAAAGTATATGAGCGCGTTTGCAACTTCCTCGAAATAGGTATTGGTGAAGGGTTTGAGCAACTTTATGAGTTTAACCTCGATCTTTTCTGCTCTACTTTTAAATACAAAAGACAAATTGTTGAAAATTCACTGAAGATTCTAACGCAATCAAAGTATTTTGAATATATCGAAGAGGTTGAAACGCAATCAAGGATAATGATTCTCGTTAATAAAAGCGACCTCTACAACATAAGCGGCTCAAGCCCTACATTCGACAGAATTCTCGAACTCCTACTACGGAACTATACGGGTCTTTACGCCGACTATGTTTTCATTGATGAGCATTCTCTTTCGTACAAATACGATATACCATTCCAAGACATTATAAACGCGTTGATATTCTTCAACCGCCAACACGTTCTGCACTATATTCCCCGCCGCAGAACGCCATATATCTTCATGACGTCCTCAAGGGTGGACACAAAGTACATTAAATACCCAAAATACGCGTACGAAGACAGTAAGGCAAGGTTAGAAAAGCGCATTAATTCAATGATTCGATACACTTTCAACTCTGAAGAATGCCGCGAGAAAATCATACTCGAATACTTCGGAGAAAAAGCAACCGACTGCAAGCATTGCGACATCTGCATTGAACGAAAGAAACCTGCAAAAAAGAGTCCGCAAGAAATTCAGGAAGGCATTTTATATATGCTTTCCCTAAAGCCTCGCTCACTGAAGGAATTTACAGACACACTTAATTTCAAAGAAAGCGAAACAATTAATATGCTTCGCTTCCTTACAGACGAGGGGTTTATCATTCTCCGCGACGGAATATATTATCCGAAAAAATAGCAACTACATCTCTTCTGTAGTGATATTCACAACAACCTGCTCCACTCCTTCAAAGCAGTAGATATATCTCAGAGAAACACCCATTCTCTTGTAGGTTGATTTCATTGTTCCTAAACCTGGAAGCAATATCTCTTTCATAATTTCCTCTGTAACACCCGCCTCAATTAAATCAGTATCGCAATCATAAACGTAAACCATCGTTGTTCCATCGCGATAAACTTTAGTTGCAACGGTAATCTCATCTATACGAACTGGCAACTGCGTCTTTGTATTTGCAACCTGGATATCTATAAATTGCTCAGTTGTCATTTCTTCACTATTCTTTACATCCTCTGCAGTTATTTCAAAAACATGTAATACGTTTCCTTCTTCATCAAGAAAGCGGAATTTTGCTGAAAAACTGCCCTCCTCCATGGCTGTAAGAACGTCTTTATTAGACTTAATAGCCCCGACTCCACCTTGCTTCATTGACTCTTTATCTCCATCAATCAACGCTTTTGCGACTATATCATTGGTAATAACCACATCAAAAATAATACTATTTTCATCGCTACTTACATCCTTCATATACATCACATCTGGCACAAGAGTCTTAGGGCAACCCATTTGCTCCTTTGTCTGCTTTGCCAACTCAGCCAACTTATCACTTTTAGAGGAACATGCCACAAGCACAACGGCAACCAGCACCAAACACAAATACTTAATAGAAGTCTTCATCTCTTTTGAATTTTAAAGTTATTACGCAAATTTATAAACTATTTCAAAACAATCCTACCAAAAATATCAAAAAAACACTCCCGCAAATAATTGCAGGAGTGCCATATAGTGTTTTGAAATGATATTAATCAATTTCTTCGTCTGCTTCGTAACCACCCATTTCGCGGATAGCATTCTTAAGCATAACGTATTGTTGGAATAAATGGTTAACTGGAACCTCACCCTTTGTGTAGTCGTGTTGCGGGCTCTTAAGGAAGAAGCTCAAGAATCTTTGAGTACCCCAACGTCCTGCACGAGCAGCCAAGTCGCTCAACAATACCAAGTCAAGGCAAAGAGGAGCAGCAAGGATAGAGTCGCGGCAAAGGAAGTTGATCTTGATTTGCATTGGGTAACCCATCCAACCAAAGATATCGATGTTATCCCAACCTTCTTTATCATCGTTGCGAGGTGGGTAGTAGTTAATTCTAACTTTGTGGTAGTAATCCTTGTACAAGTCAGGCTGATTTTCCGGAACGAGGATTGACTCAAGAGTAGAAAGTTTGCTGACTTCTTTAGTATGGAAGTTAGCAGGTTCGTCAAGAACAAGACCGTCACGGTTACCGAGGATGTTAGTTGAGAACCAACCAGCAAGACCAAGGCAACGAGTACCGATAATCGGAGCGAAACCTGATTTAACAAGAGTTTGACCAGTCTTGAAGTCCTTACCAGCGATAGGAAGTTGTGTCTTTTCAGCCATTTCCCACATAGCAGGAATATCAACTGTTGTGTTAGGAGCACCCATGATGAAAGGAGCACCTTCTGCCAATGCAGCGTAAGCGTAGCACATAGAAGGAGCAACATGCTCTCTATCATCAGCCTTCATAGCAGCCTCAAGGCTTGCAAGTGTACCGTGGATGTTCATATCAACTGGTACATAGATTTCAGTTGAAGCAGCCCAAAGAACTACGAGACGTGAGCAGTTGTTAGCAGCCTTGAAGTTACGGATATCTTCACGAAGTGCCTCAACCATTTCCCAACGAGTCTTGCAATCCTTAACGTTGTCGCCATCAAGACGCTTTGCATAGTTCTTGTCGAAAGCAGCCTTCATAGGAACGATGTTAAGCAATTCGTCCTTAACTGGGTTGATGTCTTTTTCTTTAAGAACCTCAGCGTTGATTGCTGATTCGTAAGCATTTGCTGGATAAACGTCCCAAGCACCAAATACGATATCGTTCAAGTCTGCGATTGAAACGATTTCGTTATATTTCAAATATTTTTTATCTGCACCACGACCAACACGGATTTTGTCATATTGAGTCATTGAACCAACAGGTTTTGCCAAGCCCTTACGAACCATCAATACACCTGTCATAAATGTTGTTGAAACAGCACCAAGACCAACGACGAGCACGCCTAATTTGCCTTCTGCCTTTTTAGTTTTACAATTTTCCATTTTTATTGTTTTTTATTCAGTTTTTTCTGTTTAAATAAAATCTCTGTATGTCACTGAGATTTGACGGGTCAAAAGTACTCCCT
>Tephra_p1__coassemble_3127_pt1 | contig 5702 bp, 7 predicted proteins | sample Tephra_p1__metabat2_low_PE_015 | metagenome-assembled genome bin Tephra_p1
TTATAAACGTATTCAAGGTAGTACAGACAATAACAAATAAACTTACAAATAGGTAATTCTTCTGCTCTCATTAAAGCAACTTATCCAGTGTAGTGCCTAAGAATCAAAATAGATACTGAAATTATTCCAACAATTTTCCAAAATACTTTAAGTCCATATCTTTTTAAAACAAATTTAATTAGAAAGATAATTAAGAAGATAAATCCTGTAAAGACAAAAAGAGCATCACCTGTTTTGTTAAATGATAATTTAATAAAAACATACGGACTTAATAGGGCAAGTAGATCTGTCAATGTGATTAATTGTATTCTAAATTTAGAATAGGGATGACCGAAGATATTTTTCTTAAAATGAGTATGCCCGAGACAGAGACAAACAATGCATAAATTATTTGTCCAATATACATCAAAGCATTCCACTCTGTTTCATTTCCTGCTCCAATTATTTTACAGCAAATGAAATACCAATAATATCCAAAATATGATAATAATACTAAGCCAAAACCTTTTATGGTTTGATTTAGTCTTTTGTAGAAAATTTTCTTGATTTGCATAATTTGATATTATTAGAATAATTTATGTCTATATTTTTTTAAAACGGTCTCACTATGAAAATCTGTATTCATTATCTCTTTAGGGAAATATATATAATCACCATAGATTACAAACGGTCTATTTTGATGATATATGTTGAATCGCCTTCCGGTAGCATTGTCCCTAACACTTTGTAAAATAGTTCATGATGCAAATTCATAATTTTGGCACGAATAGTTTCCTGTGGCACAGATTAAATATGAATGCTTATTTTCAGATGGTTTAAAATGTGCCATTATTGAATCTTGCACAATTTTTGGCATGTCTTTAAACTTTACTTCTTCATAAGGGTGATAGTCTATATACCAATTACATTGCGACAATATTAACAATAATATAAATGATATAATAATACTCATTTTTTTCATAATGCTACTTTATTAAATAATCGCCTAAAATACTGAATATTAGACTAGTTCTGCCTTTTGCGATTTAAAAATATCCTTTAATTTTTTTGACATAGCAGAGTTTTACCACACCATTCCTTATGGAAATTTTTGCCACCAATTTATCTCCAGTACCTAATTGCCCTTTTGTTAGATTCCGCTTCTCTGTCAGGACAATACTTATGTCTTCTTCACTACAATAATCAAATAACTTTTCTATTACTTTGTCAGGGCGTTTATAGTATTGCTCTCCATTATTTATATAAAGCATTTCAGATTTACTCCACATCGCAACTCTAAACAAGTCATCTATGCAATCAACAATGTATATATCATCGTTAATCGAATCGTAATCAAGTCGGCGAATATAATCGCAACAATATCGTATATGATTAATCTTATCATTAACCCAATTTACTTCATAAATATTTTTGATATTATAAATAATATCATTTCTGGCAAAAATGGGTAATATATTAAAGACCAAAACTAATATAATTAACGCCCGCTTCATACTTATCTGAGTTTTATTACTTCGATATTTTTATTATCTATAATGACTTTGAAAAGGAAAGAAGCAATTTCATAGTCTCCGTCAACAGTATTATTGTTTATCTTCTCCACTTTTGAAGCCTTTTCTTTTTCAGAAGCCTTAATCTTTTTGTAAATATTTGTAATTTCATTATCTGTAATACTATATGCTCTTAACTGACCATTTGCAAACATTTTACAATTAGAATTCCACATATAAAACGAATACTGATCTGACTTACACTCACTTGTCCAATAGACCTCATCATAAATATAGACAGTGTCTTCCTTGCTGTAACTGAATCTCTCCAAGATCTTACTACGTTGTTTGGCATTTTTAATGTTATCACCGTACTTTCCTTCTTGAGAAGCAATTATATAATAGAGATAAAGGATGTCTATTTTATGTGTCAAATCAGTTGCATCTGTATCATTATATTCCAAACCATTAAATGGCATTGTATCTAATGATGCTATTATTTTATCTGCTTTACTTGTTGCAGAGCCTTTTTCTTTGGTTTTGCTTGAGCAACAAACTACCATCAGGCTTAATATTGCTATGATTAGAGAATGACGCATAATCATCTTCTGTTTAGGTTGTTTAATAGATAAATATTGTTTTTTATGGTCAAAGGTACTTTTGAAAACCAATTCGGCATAATAAAATCATAATTCCCTATTTTTATCAATTGATGTTCATAAAACATCCTTAAAGGTAAATTGTTTTCCATCCGAACTAAATTTTCTTTATACATTGTATATAATTCAGATTTAAAAGCAGTTACTCTATTATTTTTGTACCAAATATCCTTATTATCAAATCCTTTCCATGCGTATTCTGCATGAGCCATTTCATGAACTAATCCAATATAATGAGGTCTGTCAGGCTTTAATTGAGAAAATAAAAAAGAACTTAATCCTCCATTTTGAGAACCATTCCCATCGGCATAAGATAAAACATCTTCTGCTATATTAAATGAAAAAGAACTTCCTTTTTTTATTGTTAAATTTCTATCGTTATAATAAATGTATTCTACAATCTTTGAACCTTCTTTTGATTTTGCTAAGTGATTAATATCCGAAATTAAGTAGTCGCCAAAAGTGAACTCTTCAGGTATGAAATTGTTTCCATTCTTGTCATATAGTTTATAAGTATCATTATTCTTTTTTATTAAATATTCTTTATTTTCTATTTCTGCTGTTATTGAACAACCATTCTTGTCAACGTATTTGAGCGGGTTTGCGGCGCACCAGAGGTATGGGGAGAGGTGGGTGTATTTTTCGGCGAGGGGGTCGATTGTCGTTGTGCGGCCGATTATGGGGTCGTACATGCGTGCGTGGCTGTCGTAGAGGTCGAGACCGTTCTCGCGGTCAAGTTCCTTGCCTCCGTACTTGTACGGCTGAACGCCCATGCTTCCGCTACCCATCAGACCACCGTAAGGATAGTAACTGCTGGTTTCTTCCAATATGCCGTCTTCCCTTATAACAGCCCTGATATTGCCATGATAGTCGGTGATATTGAAATGGTATGCTCCGTTGGCATAGTAGCCGTAGTCGTTTAGAATCCGCTCCAATTTGCCGTTCCTGTAAATGTAATTTCCGCAATATTCAACGGTCATCAGCGTTTTCGGACCCATGTATATTGCCGAATCTATAGGGAACCTGTCCTTGTCGATAGTAATATGTCCTCCAGAGCCTCCGGGTAAAGGGCTTGCCATCGGTTTGAATACCGGTTCGAGAGGACCTATCGGTTCAAATTCCGCAAATCGGAAATTGCTCAATATGTATTCCGTCTTCAACTTCCTGCCGTCGGCATCGTAGGTGTATCTTGTCAAATGCCCGTCGTTGAAAAGCACAGTCTGCGGCAGGTTCAGGACATTGTAGGCAATCGAATAGATTCCCTTGTTTCGGTCTCTGGTAAGGTTGCCGTTAGCGTCATATTCGTACTCCGCATCCTTATCAACACCGTCCTTGAAATCCATTGCACCCGCGTAAGTAAGTGCCTCCACCTGGTCTGTCACTTTCTTCAACTGGTTGCCACTGTAAGAAAGGTTGAGGTTGTCAATGTCACCGAAGGACCATATAGCCTTTCCGTCGGCTGATATCGCACTGCTAACTCCTCTGCGGTGCAGGGAAGTCATGTTACCGTTAAGGTCATAACCGTATCTGCAAGAGTAGTCCCGTCCGTTTTGAAGTGACAAGGCATCAGAGGCGGATGGTGTTTGACCCGAAGCACACGCGTATTCGGCAGAAACCAGCCTGTCAAGAGGGTCATACCCGAAAGAAAAGTTCTGCCTGACGGGAGAAGATGCGGTTACAGCCTCTTTCTGATTCCATTCCATTGCACAGATATTGCCGTTAAAGCAGGGCTTGGAGCCTCCGTGCCCATCCTCGTAGTGGAGAGTCTGGCTGAAATGCTCATTGGTTATGCCAGTCGCCCAGCCCCTGACGTTATATCCGTATTCAACCAAACCCTGTGCGCTGTCTCTATATTTGAAATAAAGCATAAAGTCAAGATTTTCATAGTTCAATATTCTCAATAAGAGTTAATTATTATGTATTCTGTCTAATTCGGCTTTTAAATCTTTTGAAATTATTTTGCGAATAGGATAATTATACTCTTCCATACCATCCATAAAATGATGACTGCACCATAAAACATTTACTAATTTTTCTGAAACGAAAAATTCAATCTTTGCAACTATATTTATATCGTCATAATAGTCCCCGAATAAGCAAATGTTTTTATATCTATTTCCATGTAAAAAATCTGGTGTTACCCCCATAATTTTACAATTCTTTATTATTCTGATTATATTTTCCTTCTGTTCTCCTACATAAAATTGTTGTTCTACCTTTCCACTTTCTTCCCAAATACGCTCAAAAAAATAATCGAATACAAATCTAGACATTAATCGGCTATGACCACAGTCCCAATCATATCTTGACAGTTTAATAACTACACTGTCTACATTTTGAACAAATGGATAACGACTCTCTATTTTCTTTTCAAATTCATTTTGTAGTTCTTCAATAGAATAGTTTTGTTCCAATTCTTTCGACCCTTCTTTATTGTTCCAAATTAATAGAAACGCTAAAGATAAAATAGCAAAACCTACTATTATGACTAAGTCCTTTCTCATTTCTTTGTCTTCTGTGATTCATATTGGATTATCAAGTTTTGAAACTTCTTTGTTGCTTTAAAAACCTGATTTTTGTAACATACTCTTGATTTATTTCCGTAAATAACTACTATATTTTTAAAATTATTCATATATACTTCCATCTTTAGAGAAATATACATGTTATCAGTAAAACAGTCTACATTTTCATCATTAAAAGGATATGGATAATCGCACGGCCGTATAGGATCCTTTCCTTGAGGGTGTATGTAATTAGTTCCCTTTACATTCTGGAATTTTGCCAATTCAGAACAAATCATATTAATGTCAGAAATATTTTTGACTACAGTAGTTGTTTTGTCTTCACTATTAAAGTAATCGAAATAATAACGCGGGTAACCTGGAGCTGTGGATGTTCTTAAATATTGTTCTGTTTTAATTATGATTCGATCTATATTGCTTGAGTTTATTTTTATTCCTTGTGAGTAACATTTTACCTGTCCTAAATATGTAGTCAATATCAGTAACAATAGTTGTAGAAGATGGTGTACGCGTATAAAACTCTTGTCCAAAATGATCTTCTCTAGTTTTTTCATTATTATTAATTTCATTATGTTTAATCGCTGTTTGACGTTCTCTGTTTTCAATAACACTTTTTTCTTCTTCCGTTGTATACACTTCATTTTCAATATCTATTTGATTAATATATTTATTTTTATCGACCTCATAATTTACGCAATGCTGGAATTCGTGGTCTAACATTGTTGCTGGTGACAATAATTTGTTCTTTGTCGTTATCAAACCAACATTTGGATTCCAGAAAATAGTCTTTTTTATTCCATTAAATTGATTAGGTTTAAAAAATTGAGATCCGTCTGCAATATAATATACATTAGGTGAGTCGATAATTTTTTGAATATTGTCAAAAGTACCATTCTGTTTCATAAATAAAGTAGCAGTGTAGAAATTAACAACAAAAGGTAAAGTTGTTCCTTTCGCAAAACGCAATTTTTTACCGCTTGGGTCAACGTATTTGAGCGGGTTTGCGGCGCACCAGAGGTAGGGTGAGA